>Ga0209211_10000928_pt1 | contig 57843 bp, 41 predicted proteins | sample RifGroA2_FD_183992 | JGI IMG/M metagenome (GOLD analysis project Ga0209211, IMG submission 183992) | Groundwater microbial communities from Rifle, Colorado, USA - Groundwater A2 (SPAdes) (version 2) | ecosystem: Environmental > Aquatic > Deep subsurface > Groundwater | place: Rifle, Colorado... | reverse complement strand
ATTCCCAGGGAAAAACAAGGATTTAATCTTGGCCTGGTCAACAACTTTGTTATTGTCGCTATCAATAAAATCGGCAGTTGCATCAGGCTGACCATCATGATTGATGTCTAAATAATAAAGGTGATTTTCAGCATCATATTTTGTATAAATGATGTCCAGCACACCATCGCCCATCAGATCTACTTGATCAATTTGCCAGCCAGCCATAGGCTCTCGGACGCGTCCTTCTTCTGCTTCTATCTCTGCCTTTGCTTCAAGTAATTGCGCCAAATGCCGCTCGACCAACATATCCTCAAGCGGCGAATTCGGATAAACATCTGACTTAATGGTCTCTAAATCAATCGCTGGCAACGCTACTTCGGGCATCTCTGTTGCTGATTTAAGTTCTTCAACTGGTGGTAGATCTAGAGACGGTGGCCCTTGTTCGTAACCACCGTCCTTAACAGTAATTATTTTTTCTCCTGGAATTTCTTGATTTTCCGGCGCAGAGCCTTGAGTATCAGCAGTGACAACTTGGTGATGGGTTTCTCTAGTCCCAACAGGTACAGTGTATTCTCCGGCCTCAGTCGCCTCGCCAGCTGGCCTAACCTCTTTAATGTGGTAATAACCATCATCATTTATTTTGAGATCAATCTCTTTTAACACCGGCGCGCCATCAGCACCCTTACTTAAAACAATACCGACCTGATCCGCGGAATTAATGCGCGTTTCCTGCATTTGTCCACCCAAAGGGTGATCAGCCCATGGCTGGCCTTGATCTGATTTATAAACAATCCCCTTCTCCAACGCTAATACGTGCGCCACCCGTCCAGCCCAGTCGTGAACTTCTTCGCCCTCATGCCGACCATAAGTTGGATCATCTTTCCAATCATCGGCTTGCGCTTCGAACTGGCGAATCAAAGAATGTTCGTAACCCTCGCCATGGTGAGTAATGACGAGATCAAAATTATCTGGGCTAATCGTCGCACCCTCATGGAAAAGCTGTTCAATTTTTACTTGATGAGAAGGGCCGACCGGCGCCCCCTTGTGCTCTGCACTAGTGACAATGTTATCGGTCCTGTGTTCTGTAGGCAGTTTGCTGTTATCTGGTGTGACAGCAAGTGGTTGACTGTCTTTATTATGGCGAGTTACAGCAGGCGGCTGGTTGTCTTTATCAAGCGTACCGCCGAGGCCCGGCAGTTTGCTGTTATCTGGTGTACCGCCGCCGTCTGGCTGTTTGTTATTGTCAGGTGTACTGCCGTCGTTCGGTTTCCCAGAAGTCGACGTTTGATCATCAGCTGAAGCGTGCTGTAACTCGCCAATACCAGCTGTAAAAAGAGCTCCCACACCAACTCCGGTAACAGCTGTCAGCGCCGCTCTCGCCAACCCTTTCCATGCCCCCTTCCGACCCTCTCTCTTCATAGCCTTCTTGACTTCGACAATATCAGCTTCGGTCTGGGTCGTCATCGCCTGGAAGCGATCTGCTAATTGCTTTTTAAGTTCATCGTATGACTTTTGCCAGCTCGCTTCGCGAGTCCGAACTGTATGGACAAAATTTTCAGCGCGCGCTTTAACAATCGCATCAATATCAAGCAGGCCAGCTTGCAAACGAGCTTCCATTGAATCGGCAATATTAACTAAGCCCGCCAACTGAGTTTCTCCTTGGTCAGTAACATCCGGCGGCTGTGCTAATAACGGCTCCTGCGTATCCAAAATACCAGCCACCTCTAAACTAATCCGCTGTTGATCTTTCCAAAAACCTTTATCGCTATCTTTGGCCATTCCCAAGACATAGCCAGAGGCGGCGGCAACAGCTATGCCAGCCCCTTTAAATATATGCGAGGTAGCAGAAATTGCCACCGAAGTTCCGATGCCAATTCCGGTGATCGCCGCGATTTGAACACGCTCATCTTGTCCTTTGTTGATCTGTCCACCGCGCAAAGACATGAACTGCTCTAATTTTTCAACGTACCCAGGCTTATTCTGTCGCATCATCGCTAAAAGCTCTTTGCCTTCTATTCCAGTTCGCAAATTTTGCATTAAAACTTTTGATTCTAATAACGCGGCTTTATTAAGCTGTTCAACTTTCATCGCGTCGCCATATTTAACTTCTAAACTCTCACGAACTTTCGCATACAAAGCCGGCTCTAAACCAGGCAATGCCGCCAGCACATCCGCAGGCAACGGTTCTGTTGGTTGTTCCTCTATAGGATTGATCGGAGCCTCGGTGCCTGATCCTCGCGCAAATTCCGGAGTTTTTAATTTCCAGGCTTCGAGAATGTGTTCACCGGAAATTTCTCTGGTCGCATAAATCAATAATGCCGCTAAATCGCGCTCATTGCGAATCAAGGCGATTTCTGGTTTAGCGTCGGAATTATCTTTATTCTCCTTAGCCGCGGTGATGGCTTCTTCATAACGGCCTCTAACCTTTTCGCTGGCCTTGGTTTGAGCTTCAGCCAGGCGCTCTTGCTTCTTTTTCCCAAACTTCTCGCGCAAGGCGTTGAAACCTATTCTACCCCCAGCTAAAGTTCCACCAGAGATGCCAGCTGCTACAACCGCTGCCAGGCCGCCTGTGCCAATAATAGCGGCCGCCAAAGCGCCAACGCCCGCGCCGACACCCACGGCCACGCTCATATTGATAAGCCAACTCTTAACAAACTTGCCGACATCAGTCTTGCTCATTTCCTCCAAAATTTCCCGATCCAGTTTCGCCTGTATTGTCTCGCGCACTCTTTCGACGACAGCATTTTTTTGTTTTTCGTACGCATCTTGCAAATTTGGCGGCAGTTCGAGCTTGAGCTCATCCAATTTTTCAAGCAATAATTTTTCAGCTTGGCCTGGTTCGCCGGTAACATAAAACTCATTTAATTTTTGAATGTCCGCTGGTTGAAGGCCTTTCAGCACTTTGGCTGGATCGAGTTCGATATAATCAAGGCTCGCCAAATCCTTCTGCATAACTTCGACTGGTTGAAGGCCTGGATTAGACTTTAACTCTTCTACCGATTTGGTTACGTCTGCAAGTTCCTGCTGTAACGCTCCGGCCGTCCCGGTTAATTTATTTTTCTCCTCACGTGATTCGTTTGACTTATCTGCCAGTTCTGCGCGCTCCTGCCGTAAAGCGAGATAAATTTGCAAAGTTTTATTTACTTCTGTTGATTCTTCGATTGATAAATCTAAATTAGGATTCTCTAAGGTTTCTGTTAACTCCTTAATCAGCGCGTCCATTTTTTCCGGCGGCAAAGTTTCTGCCTTCAAATTTAAAACATCCGGCTCTTTAGCTGGATTAAAAACAACAGTTGAATCAATTTGGTTAAGGACTTCACCGGGCATAAAAAAACTGCTATACCTTAATCTCGGCCGGGAATGACTGCAAAAATTCAGTGGCGAATTTGGTTAGGGTTTCTTTGACCAGCTCGTCAAAATTAGCCACCTTGGACCGGAAAAATTCCAAGAGGGTTTCTGTTTCGATATCCTCGGTCTCGAGCAAGCGCGACAGTTCGTCCAAATCCTCCCCTTCCAAATGCCGGGCCACGGCCAACCCCAACCGGCGTTCAACTTCGGCCAGCAGATTTTTCTTTTGCTCGTCCAAAAGCTCCCCTGGCAAATCATCCAGACTGGCTTGTTTGATTAATTCGTCGACAAATTGTTGGATCACCTCTTTTTGGGACATAAAAAAAATGAAAAGTTAACTTCGCCATAAGCCAATTTTACATTGCCTGACTTTTGGCCGTAGCAACTGCAAGATTGAGTTCGACGGCATTCAAAATTTGCTCATTAGCGTCTTGTTCCTCATTAAAATCATCCTCCGCCGCTACCATGCGCCTGTCAGCTTCCTTTACTATTATGTTTAACTGCTCTTGCTTCTCCTCTTCTCCGGTAAATTCGGCCACCAAATCCGATGCCACTTGTTGTAATGTAGCGCGTAATTTAAAATCTGCCTCAACTGCTTGTGCTTCTAATTGTTTAATGTGAGCATTAATCGCTGTTAATGCAACTTGCCTAATATTCTTAGATATGCCTTGAGCCTGTATTTGGCTAATTAAATCTGCTTTTTTTTCTAGCGGCATGCTACTTGATTGGATAATATTGATTAGTTTTGTAGAATTCATAGTCTTAGATGTTAATATTTTTATATTAATTCACCCACAAGTTGCATATCTGCTTCCAAACTTTCTTTAGCGGTATTCAACTTGGCAAGTTCGACCTGCATTTGCTCTATTTTTTGCACTAGCGACTCGACCTCGCTTTTATCAACTGCACCTAACTTATCTAATTTCGCGCGACGTCTCGTTTCAAGCCAGCCGGCAGTCACTACTTTAGCCCCATTCCACTCGCTTGCCACACCATTTTGCACCTTACCGGTAGTCTCGGTGCCCCAGGTTTTAATTTTATTGATACGCTCTTGTAAACTATTTTTAGCGATCGAAGCACCCTCCATAGCAGTAAGCGCAATCGTTTCGTAAGTATCAACACCTTTATCCTTCATTTGCGTCAACTTTTCAGCGGCTTTACCTGTAAGCAGGGTACCCGCATCTTTGATGGTTTCTAAACCAGCGCCACCGGCTCTGACTAATTCCCGTCCACCCAAATAAACAGCGCCAACACCAAGTTCACCGACTGTCAGAGCTCCTTGACCAATTGCTTTACCAGCTTCAATTGTTCTTGTTGCAGTAGTCTTCCCAAAATCGCCGACGCTTTGCATGCCTGAAACGACATGTTCACTAGCCATATCCAATCCTCGACCAGCTGCACCAGCTACCCGGTTACCGGCATCTTTTACTTTATCAACTGTGTAACCAGCCGCATAAGGAATCATTTCTGGAGTAGCGGCTATAATCGTCGCCCCGTCTTTAGCTCGGCTACCAAATTTACTTAAAACACCGCTTACTCGGTCCTTGAAGCGAGTGAACCAACCGCTGGCCTTATCTACCCGTTCATCACCTTTTGATTTGGCTTGCTGCCAAGCCTCCTGCCAGTTTTGTGGTTTTACTTCTTGTTGGTCTGCCACATCTTGGACCAGCGGTTCTACTGCCTCTTGTTTTCCCACGTTTTCCGCTACCTGCCGCATCGCATTAGCCTGTTCCTGCGAAATAGACTCACCTATTGTTGACATATTATTATTTCTCCTTAATATAATCCCTCTCTTGACTACATTAAAGATGTATAAAAAAATCTTTGATCGAAAAAAATTCTACGCCGCTTCGGCCAAATTTTGTAATTGCTTGAATTTGGCCACATCCGGCGGAATAACTTCTTGTAACGCTATGGCCATTTCCGGCACCCATGTTTGCAGGCAACTTATCAATTCTGCGGCAAATCTAGCTAAAAGTTGCATGCCAAGTATAGACTTACACTGATCGTATGCTTGGCGCCAAGAATCCGGCAAAATTCTTAAATTAGCCACAAACTCATCAACGGATTTATTATCGTTAAGTTGATCCGCCAACTTCTGCAAAGTATCGTATAGCGGGTTGTATTGATCTAAATCAATTTGATCTGCATCCAGAAAACCCTTCAAACGAATGATTGTTTTTGATATTATATCCGCCGCCTCGTTTCTGCCGAGCACCTTATCCATTGAATCACGCGTTTCAGGCGGAATTGCTTCGTGCATTGCTTGCGCTAAAGCTGGATCGGTAGGCTTAATAATTTCTATGTAATCAATGCCAAAACTCGCTAAAAACGAAAGAGCGTCTTGATTACCATCGAATGCATTAAAATTTCGCGCGCAGATTGATCCCCATACTGGTGGGATATCAGACAAGGCAACTTTACTCGGATCTTGAATGCCCGCACTCCATAAATCTAGAGTTCCCTTTAGCTCATTTAACGCCACCTCGTCGATCTTGTGACCCTCTTCCAACACTTTAAGGTATTCTTTTGCCCCTGCGATTCTGACTGCCAAGGCCTGGCGTATCTCTGGCATCTCCAGCTCTTCTTGTTCGATTATTTTCGCCGCTTCGGCAGGAACAGCTTGCTCGATCGCGACGGCGAGGTCAGGTGAAGCACTGCGCAGAGAACTGGCTAGATCCATTGCTAATTCGCGTAAAAACTGCCGACTCTCCTCACGCTTAATTTGTGGTAACGCCTCGGCAAACACTTGCGTCATTTCCGAAAGTGGCGCAGTATTATCCGGATGTGTCGAATTAATCATCTCAGAAATACGCTCCAATATATTATCCACAACCATAACTTCAGGATCTTCATCTGGCTTATCAATGCCGGGTAAATCGTCTCTTGTTTTGCCCCACTCGTACTGCAGCTTTTGCATCATTTGCAACAAAGGCCCCAAAGTTGATTCAGCTGATTCTTTAGAAACTTCCGGGTTTTCGATAATCTTTTCTGCTGGGTTTTCTACCGCTTGCGCTAAACGCGCTTTGATATTTTCCGCAACTCCAGGAGCACCAGAAGCTATTTTAACGAACTTTCTGTATACATCACTTAAAAATAAATGAGCTTGTTCGACACCATCGCCTTCACAACTATCATAAATTTGTTTATATTTATCCACCTCTGATTCTAGAGCTAGCTTTAACTCCTCGCCAGTTTTATCTTTCATTTCATCTATAGTTGCAAGAAATTCACTGTCTCTAATCCAATAATAATTTTGCCCGAGTTTATTTTCCTCTTGCAAACTTTTCAATTTAGCACCAGCTTGTTCCAACAATTCTGCTAATTCTTGCTTCATTTTAGCTTCAGCCGCCTCAGGAGATAATTCTACGTTTTCTTCAACAGATTCCTTGGGCTGATCATTTATTATATGAATCACTTGTGATGGATTTTCGTTCTGTTGATTAACAACCGACTGCTCTTTTGGTGGCTCTTGCGGTAAATTTTGCCCACCTTCGGCAATTCTAGCCAACTGGTGCGAATTTACGGCCGCTTCTATAGCGGCAAGCTGCCGTGATATATCGCTTAACTGTTGGCTCAACCCACTGTTGATGGTCTTTAATTCTTCAATCTCTTTCCTATCTCGCGCCATGTCCTCTTTAGTATCCTCTTTAGTAGATAATATCGCCTTTGTTTCTTCCAGGATTGCGCTATTCAGGGCTTCTAGCACTTCTGCTAATTGTTTACGAGCTTCGCGGCTTTTCTCTGTTTTATCGCCCTGTTCGTTCGCAAGAACACCACTCAAAAAATTTGGCGACTCTTCCGTTACAACTAGCTTTTTTAGCTCCTCCGTCACTATATCGACATTAATAGGCCCATTCGGCGCTTGCTCCAATTTAGGCACAACGCCATTAGTCCAAATATAATCAACAGCTTCGTCAAATGTTTCTTTACTAAAAATATCGGCCAAGGAATTGTCCCCGGGTCCGTCATAAGTAAGGCGATATCTACCTGTTTGGGAACCAGCCGGACGTAAAACTTCTATCTGATGGTCTTTTAATAGAAAATAGTTAGCAAGCGATTCCCTGCTTTTTTCACCAACAGTCTCGTTAAGATAAGCTTCGACTATGTCCCTTAAAACTTGCTCATGGTTACCTCGTAATTCCTCAAGTGAATCGACCGCTGACTCTTGAGTCACTTCCAGAGAAGGAATAGAAACGAGGCCGACTCTATCTTGACCAATGTTTTCTGTTGCCATATATTTGGATAAAACAGATTATCGAAAGACAATCTGTTTATTGCAAAAATTTTTAAAAACTAAGTAATTTGCCGCGCCAAACCGGCTACCGCATCCTTAAGATTCGCAACGCCTTGGCGCAAGCTGGCGCCCAAATTCTGCCAATCAAATTTTTCCGGCTGAGCAAGTGCTTGCCGTTCCTGGGTCATTGTTTTTACTTCCTCCAGCAAACTGGCAAGCTTTGCACGCTCTTCGACCGTTGCCGCGTCTTCTACAGGCGGCGCAACCGGCGCGCTTGCTACAGGCGCAACATCAATAATTGGCGCTGGTTCGATTTGTTCAACGCTAATTTGCGGGACATCAGCAACTGCGACTTGTTCAACAACTGGTGCCTCAATTTCCGGTTCAACCGGTACCTCAATGTCTTCGCCGCCGCCTAAAGGAATTAGCCTAATCGGAATATTTTCCGGCGGATCTTCCGGCATTTTTTCCGACTCAACTGTTGCCGCTGGCGCAACCGAAGGCACCTCAGCAGGAGTTTGAATCAAAGGCTCAATAATAGGCGACACTGGGGCTGGCGCGTTATCCACAAAAATCATTTCTGCAGGAATTTCGGCCAGATTAGCCAAAGGACCTGTCTCCATCTGCACCGCTGTCTTGACGTTTAACTGCGCCTCAGTAATTTCCTGCCGCGCTAAGGCCACCCAGTCTTCGGCCGCGGCTTCGTATTTGGGCTTTTCCTCAGGCGGCATTTCCGCAATCGCACCCTCGAAATGAGCTATCGCCAAGTCTGATTGGCCGTTTTCATAAAACGATCCAGCTAGATTATAATCCGCCAACCACTGCTCAGCGCGCGGCAAAAGCTCACGCACCGCTTGCCAGGCGGTAATCGCTTCGCCAAACTTTCCTTCATTATGCAAAACCATCGCTTTATCCCAAGCGATTTTTAGCTGTTGATCTGTTTGATTATTTGTGGGCATTGCCAAACTATTATTAAGTGGCAAAAAATTATTGACTACTGCGAATCCTCTTCCATCATTCTTTTGCGGATAAACGCCGGGATTTCCAGTTCATCGTCGGCAGGACCAGTCGCAGGCATGGAAGTTGAAAGCGGTTTGATCTTAATCGGCGCACGATTACCGGTGGCTTTAATGTCTGTTAAACCCGGCTCGCCCGCGTTTATAGTGCCAATGCGTTCGCGCAAACGATTATCTTTATAACCTTTATAACCGTCATCGCCGGCAAAACCAGTAGCGACCACCGTAATTACAACCTCGTCGCCCAATTTTTCGTCGACGATCGCGCCAAAAATTACTCTTGCATTGGGATCTGATGATTTAGTGATAATTTGAGCGGCATCGCTGATCTCGTGCATGGATAAATCCTTACCGCCGGCCACAGTAAATAAAATACCTTTGGCGCCGTCGATTGATACCTCAAGCAAAGGCGAATCAATCGCCGCCTTGGCCGCATCAACCGCCCGGTTCTCGCCTGAACCGCGCCCGATTCCCATCAAGGCCGAACCAGCGCCTTCCATAATCGCTTTAACATCGGCAAAATCTAAATTGATTAAGCCCGGCATGGTGATTAAATCAGAAATGCCTTGAACGCCCTGCTTTAAAACATCGTCTGCCACTCCAAAAGCATCCAAAAGCGACGTTTTCTTGTCGATAATCTGCAACAGCCGATCATTGGGAATGGTGACTATCGCGTCCACCCGTTCGGCCAAGTCGCTGTGGCCCTGCTCAGAAATCCCTCGGCGTTGGGCACCTTCGAAAGCAAACGGCTTCGTAACCACCGCAATCGTTAAAGCGCCTTGTTCCTTAGCAATATCGGCAATCACCGGGCTGGCGCCGGTTCCAGTACCCCCGCCCAAACCACAGGTGATAAAAACCATATCCGCGCCCGAAAGCATTTGCTTGATTTCTTCTAAACTTTCCTCGGCGGCCTTGCGCCCCAATTCCGGGTTCATTCCAGCGCCCAAACCGCGCGTTATTCCTTTGCCAATGTGCAATTTAATGGTCGCTTTGTTTTGCCGCAACGCTTGCGCGTCTGTATTGACGGCTAAAAATTCCACGCCGCGAATATTGGACTCCACCATCCGGTTAACCGCCGACCCGCCAGAACCGCCCACGCCAATCACTTTGATTTTGGCGAAGGTATCAATTCCCGGTTTGACTTCCAAAACTTGGGTGTGAACAGCGTCTCCCACCGGCGGCACCACAGCAGTGACTGTGCCGACCATCGGATCAAACTCATCGTTTTGCGATTTTTTTTTGCTGAAAATCATAAGATAGTATAAATAGTATTAAGTATTAAGTATCAGGTATAAAGCATTGCGAAACGCGCAAGATTCAAATATCTTTCTTTATACTTAATACTTGATACTTACTACTTGATACTAGGGTAAAAACGATTTAAACCATTTTTTAACCTTAGCGGAAAATTCGCCGGCTTTGTTCGAAAACATCCGCTCGTTCGCGCCGTAATTTTTGATCAGATGCTCACCCCACAAAACCAGCCCGATCGCCGTTGACACAGACGGGTCCTCGACTCGGTCTATAGCCATCTTGCCGGCTCGACAAAACCCGATGGCCGCCGGCAGTTTAAATATCCGCCGCGCCAACTGCATCACACCGTCTAGCTTAGCCCCGCCGCCGGTTAAAATAATGCCTGCCGGCAGTTTACCAGATCGCTCAATTTTCGCAAGTTCCACGTCCGCAAGTTTAAAAATTTCTTCCATCCGCGCTTCGATGATTTCGGCGATATGATGGCGGGAAACTACTCCAACCTCGCCCTCAGTAATTCGCGCCAAATCCAAATCTTCTTTGCGTCCGATCTCCTCTGGCATGGCCGAACCGTATTTAATTTTGATTTCCTCGGCAGTGTCAATGGAAGTCCGCAATCCGATCGCAATATCGTTCGTAATGTGCCCGGCGCCAATCGGAATCACGTGGGAATGAATCACTTCCCCTTCCTCAAAAACCGCGAGCCCGGTAGTGGACGCGCCAATAGAAAGTACGCAAACGCCCAATTCTTTCTGGCGCGCAGTTATGACCGCCTCGCTAGCCGCCAAAGACGCCAACACCAAATCATCAACTTCCACTCCGGCGCGATATACTACTTTGGTCAAATTTTTAATCTGCGTGGACAAGCCCTGAATAATCTGCACCTCCACCTCTAACCTGATGCCCGTCATCCCGACCGGATCCTTGATGCCGGATTGGCTGTCAACGGTAAAAGTTTTGGGAATAACGTGCAATATTTCGTAATTCGGCGGCGTGGATACTGCCTGGGCCGCTTCGATTACGCGCTCGACATCAGCCGGCTTAATCTCTCCGTCCGCCTTGGCGACCGCGATCACGCCCTTGGAAGTATCGGACTTAATATGAGTGCCGGAAATCGAAACCAAAGCACGCTCAACCGGCACGCCCGTCATCCGTTCGGCAGACTCAAAAGCCCGGGAAATACTGGACACCGCGTCCTCAACGCTTTTGATCGTCCCTTTGCTGACTCCTTCAGACGGTACCTCGGCTAAGCCGACAATGTTTAATTCGTGGCCGTCAATCTTTTGTCCGACTGCCACACGAATTTTGCTGGAACCAATGTCCAGACCGGCGATGATTGTATCACGCATAATAACTTTTTAAAATTTTTTCCTCCATGGCGCTCATGGCTTTCGCTCGGGCGTCGTTTTGATGATCCCAGCCGCCCAGATGAACCAACCCGTGAATAAACAAAACGACCATTTTATCGCGAAGCGCCGGCCCTGACACGCCAAATTTTTTTTTAATGTAACTAGGACATAAAACAATTTCTCCGTAATCAAAAGACAACACAGTCGCCGGCTCAGCTTGGCCTCGGTACAATTGATTTATCCGTTTTATCTCAACCTGCGAAATTACTGCTAAAGACAATTCACCTTCGGCCAACTTTAAAAATTTCTGACCGATCAATAACGCCCGCTTAAACGGCGCCGACGGGAAACGATATTTAGTTTTGTTGATGATTGATAATTCCACGGCCAACCGTTAACGCAGAACGCAACTCCGGCTATCGCAACTGCACGAGAGCGTCGAATCAAAAGGTTTGCCCTGATAAGCGCAACTGGCGTCCGCAATGGCGCTTTTATTATAACAACCGGGCTCGCAATTATTGCGGTACCGAACATTATACTCCATGACGCAATCGGCCGATGCGTCGCAATAACGCAAATCCGATTTGTCTTTAAGATATTCGAAACTTTCCACCATCATCCGAATGGTCGTTAAATAAGTATACTCACTCTTGGAAGTGTAGGCAAAAACGTAAACAAAAGGATTACCGGGCATCGCCAAATAGTAAGTGGTTCCATCTGGGGTCGCCAGCGCTTGAAAACCCATTTTGCGGGTGGTGATTTCTTTAAGTTTTTCAACGTCCATTTCCGGGGAAATCAACAACAACCAATCTTTCAGATTCAAGTAATTGTCGTTCTCCTGCACGCTGAGCAAAATTGATTCCTGATCGTTGGCTTTAAAGATAACATCTCGCGTTGAATCAAGTGTTTGCGGCGTATTGATTGCGGGAATCAAAATCGAATAATTGTAATCCAAATTGTTCCAGCGGGCGAACTGATGATCCGCTTCCAAAGACACATCTTTGCCGCGACCCGGGCTGTATAAATTTAAAACTTCGCTACCGTCGCTGTAACCGTCGCCGTCGCTGTCCGGAAGTAAAGGATTAGTGCCGTATAAAAGCTCTTCAGAATCGGTTAATAAATCCTGATCGCTATCAACCGCCGGTATCACTTCCTTAACTTCCGGAATATCCGGGGGTTCGATTACGGGCGGTGCTGAAAGCTCAATTAAATCATTAACGTTTATTGGGACTACGGCGAAAATCCCTTCTCGGACGCCGGTTTCTAAAACCGAGGTGATGGAATTTGCGACTTTATCGTCTAAGTCCTTGGCTTTAAGAATTTCCCAAATTTCCACGGGTTGTCCGGCTATAACTTCTGGCGTGACCTCTGTCTCCGGCACAGTAACCGGCAAAACCTCGGTGGATTCTGGAGTCGCCAAGGCCAGCAAATCATCCAAAACTAAATTTTCTTCGGCTGTGGCTGGAAAAACTTCGTTGACCGTGCTTTCCGGGGCAATGTTTTCTATTGAAGGCACATAAATTAATTTTCCATCCTCGCGATAAAAATCGCCCTGCAATTTATCGAAACTAAGGTAGCCGATACGCAAATCAGCCGGTATTAAATCTAAATTTTTTAAGATGTCCTCAGTGTAGGTAATTGATAAAATGGCCGTCGAAAGCGGCGTCTCACCGCGCAGGCGAACTTCGTACGGCCGGCCGGCTATTGTCGCAAAATAAGATTCATGGGCATCTGCAACGTACTCGGAAATCGTAATTAAATCATAATTCACCGCCGCTTCTTTCTCGAGCGTCAAAACCGCTTCCGATATCTTGTTGCCTTGGCTGTCATAAGAAACCGCCACTTTCTGAATTAAATCCTCGACTAAAACCGGCGTCTCTGGCGTCGCTTCCACGAGCGGCGGCACTTCTGGCGTTGCTACTGCCGGCTCATCCAAATTTGGGGCAGGCTCTTCGACCACCGGAATCTCAATCGCTCCGGGACTAGGTTGAGGCAAACTTTTATAATACCAATAACCAGTGCCCGCCGCCGCCAGCAACAAAATAACGCCGACCGGTATTAAAATCGCTTTTTTATTAAACTTCTTGTGGACTTTTGGCGGTTTAGGAACTACCGGTTGAAGTGGCGCTGGACCGCCAGGTTGCGGCGGAATCAAACCTTGTTGCCCATTAACCGTCTCGCCAGTCTCTTTCTTCTTACTCGGCTTAAGCCCGACAAACTGCTTAGGCATTGTATAAATCACCACCTCTTTTTCGATTGGCCTTTCAGTATCATGCTCCATTGCTTCGCCCGGCTCATTGGACGAAACGAAATTTTCGCCAGTACCGGGACTTTTTAACCCGCTCTCCTGGCCAAGATTTAAGGGTGTTGTGGACAAATTTTGTACCCCACCGCTACCCAGCGATGATAATTTATCTTCGGACATATTTTTTCGTTAAGCTATAAAAACATTAAACTAAGACTTTTTAAGTTTACCCGGCCCCAGCGGATCAAAACCTCCGCTCACTTCTGTGCCATCGCTATAGCCATCGCCGTCAGTATCTGCTTTACTGGGATCCGTAGCGTACACTTTTACTTCCTGATAATCATCTAGACCGTCATCATCGGTATCGGTTTTTAAAGGATTAGTCATATGAACTTTTGCCTCGTCATAATCAGACAAGCCATCAGCGTCAGTGTCGGTTTTTAAAGGATCGGTTAAAAAAGTTTGCGTTTCGACATAATCATCCAAACCATCGGCGTCAGTATCAGCTTTTAAGGGGTCGGTGCCGGCCGTAACTTCTGCCCCATCATTGATTGTATCGCCGTCTGTATCTGCCTTTATGGAATCAGTTTTATATGTGTTAATTTCGTCATAGTCGGACAAACCGTCAGCGTCAGTATCAGTTTTTGTGGGATCGGTTTTGTACACTGTAATTTCTTGGGCGTCGTCCAGCAAGTCTGCGTCAGTATCGGTTTTTAAAGGATCAGTGAGATAAACTTTAACTTCGGTATAATCATCCAATGAATCGCTGTCGCTGTCTGTAACATTAGGATTTGTTCCCAATTGCAATTCTTCGACATCGGTTAATCCGTCCTTATCGCTGTCTAAAGCAACTGGCGCCGTACCTTCGTCGGTCGCGGGCTGGACATCGTCGCCATTATCAATCGGCACTATACTGGTATCGTCCGGTGTCGCGATTGGCGTATCGTCGATTCCAGTGGTATCTGTCGCCGGCACTACCGGTTCCTCGATTGGCGGAGTTGTATCAAGCCGGCCAGGCTGATCACCTGTACCCAGACCGCCGACAATAACTATCCGATAAACCAAGTAACCGGCCACGGCGATAAGAGCGATAATTAAAGCCGCTAAAATAAAAACTAGCATCTTTCTTCGAGGACCAACTGGTTTTCCTTGATGGTGTCCGGCACCAGGAGGGGGTCCGCCTGGAGACGTAGGCGGCGTTGAGGCGAAATTGACCCCGCCGAGTAATCCTGCTCCTTGACGAATTTTTTCATCTAGCACCAAAGGCTGGTTGAGCGGTGCCGGCGGGCGCGGAAAATCAGGCCTCGCTCCTTGGGGCACCGCAGGTATTGATCCATAAGCCGGAATTGCCGACATAGTTGAAGTGTCATCCGAAGAAGTAGCAAAAATATCTTCTGGTAATGAACCGAGCGGTACCACTCTCATCGGTTCTTCCACTGGAGTAGCGGCTGGAGGAACGCTTGGCGGATAATTTGGCGCCCGAGTAATCACCGGTTGTACCGGGCGTGGCGCCGACATGGGTGCCTGGGGCACGACATTGTAAGATGGCCTACCACCCAAAGGGTGATCAGCCGCTGGCTGGCCACCCGCGGGCTGACCAACTGGCTTTATCGGCTGAGGAGTCGACTTAGGATCATCAAACATGGTTTAAAAATTGCCTACTCCCTCCTAAAGTGAGGTAGCTGGCATTGAATTAAGTATAAAGAATAATGAATTAAGAATAAAGTATAAAGTATGTAGTATCTAAATTATCAATTTTATTGACGCCATCTTTAGTATACTTTATACATGATACTTAATACTTTATACAGACGTTCTTTAAGGTTTATACATAATATTATAAGCCGGTGCTTTGACGGCAGGGTTGCGGCCTTCGCAACGCGGACCTAGTGGTAGCGGATTTGTAACCCAATCGCAACCCGGGACAGCCGCACACACTGCCATCGGTTTTAATCCCGCGCACTTGCCGCTGGCGCAATAAGGCTGTGCTACTACTTTGACTTCGCAACGGGGCGGGACAGCAACTGCATTCCATTTGCAAAAACTGGCCACGCCTCCGCTCCAAGCAGTGCAATCCAAACTGTTAGTCCATGCATTGCACCAAATTTTTCCAGCCGCACTTCCTAAAGTATACTCCATGTTGCCATACATTGTAAATGTTTCGCCAAACGTTGCGGCCTGATATTGGTAAACCGGCGAACCAGGGGCGCGACAATAATATTCTCCGCGATTCAAAGTCGCCTCCTCGTCCCAACAAGCGAACAACTCGTTCACGTCCAAAGTGTTAAGATTAAATAAACCGGTCGCGCTTTTAACTCCATATCCTAAGCCGATCGCTTTTAAATTAGCGGTACCGGTGACGCCATCAAGCGGACTTAAACAATTCTCGATCGAAAAACCAGAGACAACTGGAGACGCTACCGGGTTACCCCATAAGCATTGGTACATCGCACCACTTTCCTGACAAACCGCGCCGGTCCAAAAACAATTTTTATGAACATTGCATAATTCGCCAGTTGGATACAAACCACAATCAATGCACTGGCTTTGCATTTCTTGATTAAGCTGATTGATGGTCTGCCCGGCAGTCCGTTCTTCGTCCAACGGATCAAGCGGCAACGCTCCGCCCAAAGCGGCAACCAAACTCACATCGCGATCAGGAAAAGGCAAACGCCATTCCTGTCCCCAGACGCTGACTGCAGTTCGCGCCACCCGCGAATCCGGCAAGGTGGGGAACGTCCCGCGCAAGGCTCGATAATCTTCCAGCCGATCAGCGAGCGAACTCCAGTCCTGGATGCGCAGAGAATCATTGCGGAAACTTTCGATGGCCGCCATGTCGCGCGCTCCGGCACCATCAACAATATTGATGTTGAAGCGCCAATTATTTATCATCTGTTCAAAAATTTTCCGCGTCGCGTTACTGGCATTCTCGTTAATCGCCAGCACGTAAACATTGCTGTAAACTTTGGCATTACCTAAAAGAGCCGGATTATTAATATTTAAAGCATGAACATAAACCGCGTTTACTTGGCCGTCTTTCGAAACTTGGCCAGCCTCGTAACCATCAATCGTTGGGCGCATGCTAAACGTGCCTTTGGCTTCGCCAAACCAGCTAGCTTCGTGATCATTATACCAGCGCTCCAAAGCTGATTGACCCTCTTTAGCGATAAAATAGTTGGCTGCCGGAAAAATCCGCACCAGGAAAACATCAGCTCCATCAAGCGCTCGATTTTTATAATAGAAAAAATATTCACGTAATACATCCCGAGCCGAGTACTTTTGGACCGGCACCGGCTGGGGAATCAACAAAGGCAGACGCGGCTGGTTGTCGGCGGTTTTACGGCAATAGGCAAATTCATAATTTACCCAGCCAGCAGAAAGCGATGCCGGCAAACCAAGATTAGTGGAAGAATCATCAAATTGCCAAACCAAATAACCAGGGGTCGCGCCTTCTGCCAGATAGCACGGCGTAACTTTAATCAAAAGCGGCCGGCGCGTAACGCTACTGGGATCAGTCTTCATTTGATTCCAGCCAAAGGAAAAACTAGCCGGAGCAACTGAAACCGCACCAGCGTGCAAATCGCCAGCCGGATCAGGCAATAAATTTACATCCACCAGCTGAGCGGTTGTTGTCGCGGCATAATCAAGCAAAATTGGATCATCAACATCCCCTAAATCACCCAGCTTGATAATGTTTGATAAAGGCGCGCCAGGCGTAATGCCCCAATCGCCAAATCCCCAAGTGTAGCTGGCCATCGGATTAATTGGCTGTGAATAATTGCCGACTGGCCCGGAAAATCCTTGCGCCCAAATATCCCAACTGTTTGTGGCATCGTAGAGTATCAGATCGCTACCAGGCAGGCCTTGATTATGGATAACGTCGACGTGATCTAATTTACACAAACCGTTGTTATTGATGACGAACTCGGTATTTTCCATTACTGGCAAGGGAAAATCAGTGTTGACTTGTACCCCAACGCCGCCAGCCAAATAAGCAACGACTATCCGCGTCTGCCCGATATTGGCTTTATTGTAATCGGCGTCAATGATGGTTAAGGTTTGGCCAATCAAACCTGCTGGAATGCCAACGCGCCAGACTTCGTTTTTGGGATATGGTGGTGGCGGCGGCGGACCAGGATCACTATCAGTTTTGCTTTGATATCCAAGCTGAGTCTTAAACGCAAACGTGCAAACGCGTTGATCGTCGTTTAAGGTCGCCAGATTGCCATCCATGTCCCACAAATCACCGGTGAATGACGCCCCGCAAAAATTAGTATCCAGTCCGATGTCTTGTCCGGCATATTGCCACTTAACGCCTTCGATTATTCCAGCCGTGGAAGTCGTATCAGCCATCACTACTAATTGATAATTAGTGTCCGGCTTTAAAAATTGCCGCGGGATCACGTTAACCACAGAACCGGACTGTTTTACATCGAAAGGCACGGAACATAACGGCGACGGCAACATTGCCCGGGCAATAAATCGGTTAAATAAATTGCTGAAAAATCCTTTGACCCGTTGGACTAAACGAAAAAACCAATTACCAGGCATGTGCGAATCCAGGTCAGCCCGGGCCAGATACCAGGTTGGACTGCACGGCGCAGTCGGACTGTAAAGGCGGATGTTATAAGTTAAACTGGCTGTGTCTGGCGCTTGATTAAACCGCAGGCTGATGCTTGAGTTGGCGCAAACATTAGTTGTTTGATGCGGGCTTTGATCGACTATTTCCATCATCGCCGGATCGATTACCGGCAGCTGATATGTATCAGTGAGATTTCCAACTTTGACCTTGATGGCGGTGCTGCCGATAAAATTACCGTTGCGCTTAAATTTAAATTCGCGCGAGTTGGCGGCCGGCAAACCGATACCGGTTAAATTTTTGGCATCATAAGTCCACTGATCAACCGTAAAATTACTCATATCCTGAGCTAAGGTCGCTTTCTGATAATCTTTATCCGGCGTCGCACTGCCGCCAAAAAGCGTATAATCAACCGTCGCTGTACCGTTCGAGCCACCGACTCGGGCAACCGAGAGCCGGGCAATCGTCGGAATCCCCTCTTCTTCCTGCCCGAGAAAAGTCTGTCCGGTAAAAACAAAAGTGCCGGATGATGGCGCTAAACCATCACCGTCGTCCAAAATATTAATGTTGACAACTTTGTTAGTTCCTAAACGCGGTTCTGAAGTTTTAAAGAGTTCGCCACCGACGCCAGTGCCGACAAAAATTTCGCCGGCTTTAGTATAAAGTAAACTCGGGGCAGAAAGTGGAGGCCCGGTCAGAGCTCCGGTCGGGGACCAGGTATTGCCACCATCCAGTGTCTTTAACACTTTCCCGCCAACCCCGGAAAGAGTCGCGTAGATGGCGCCACTCGAACTTTTGATTATGGCCGCAACATTTCCCGTGCCAACTCCCAGCGATAATTTATTAATCCAGCTAGTTCCACCGTTAGTTGATTTAAAAATTTGTCCATTCGAGCCAACCCCGGCATAAATCGTTTGCCCACCATCTAAGTAAAGCGAAACCACTTGACCGGGGACACCGCCGGTCAAACTGCCCAAATTAGTCCAGTTATTGCCGCTGTCAGTTGATTTAAAAACTTCGGCCCGGCCTGAGGTGCCGGCATAAATCGTTCCGTCGCTGTTTTGCTTTAAAACGTTCACCGCGCCAACCGGGCCAGCCATGCCAATTAATTGCGCCACCTCGATCCAAGTGTAACCTTGATCATAACTGCGTGATACCTTGCCCGTCGGTGATCCGGCATAAATGGCACCATCAATTCCCTCCAAAAGCGCGTCAACTCTCTGGCCAGTAAGGCCGACCAGCACCCAGTTCGCTCCGGCATCGATAGTTTTATAAATTCCTTGAGAGGTGCCAGCATAAACGGCGTCGCCAACCCGGGTGCTAAGCAAAGTAAAGACCGGTATGGTGGCTGAATTATATCCTGCTACTGCCCAAGTCACGCCGCCATCAGTACTCTTCCAAATTGCGCCGCCACCGCCGCCTTGAATTCCGGCGAAAAGATCGCCGTTTGAAGTTTGAATGAGGGATTCGATAATCGGCCGCGGGAATACTTTGACGCTCTGCCAAATATTGGCAAATTTATCGGACAGTTTAATTTTGAGCGTAAGTAAAGACTCAGGCAACGCATCCGGCAATAACGTTAAGTTAAATGATTTGATTGACTCGCCGTTAAAAAAGTTTAGCGTGCCAGGGAGAGGTAGAGCTAAATTATAATCGCGGGTCGCCGAAGCAGTTGTGCCGGTAGTAACATCATATTGCAAATTTACCGCGCCAGCTCGCCCGTTGCGCCGAACCACGGTAATCGGAATATTATAGTTGGCCGAACCTTCACCGACGGTTATTTTACCATTCAAAAATTCGAAGACCCCGACAGTTGGCGTGGCGGTATCGTTATCAAAAATTTGTAAATTGGAAGTGTCTTCGTCGGCATCAATCTTAGCGTACGAAGTCGGGTTGCTTAAAGCAAAAGATAAATCTTCCGTATTCTCTGCTGAGGCATCATCAAAAATTGTGACATCAAAGGTTTTGTAAACGTCGCCGGCATTAAAGGTCAACTTATTGGGCAAATAGCGCCAGGCTTTAACCATAAAGTATTCGGTTAAATCCTGCCGAAAGTCCAAATAATTGCGAGTGTACATAATGCCGTCCTGTGCCGGCTCGCCGGAAAAAGGTTCGTCAGTCGCTACCGGATCGCCTGCGGCCACACTCGGCCTGGTCGAATGCGGAACTAAATCGATGTAAGCGATTCCGCCGGTTAAAACAAACGGCCACTGGCAAAAAGTTCCGACTTGCGGCGCCACGCCACAATTTAAACTGCGTCCTTGATTATCTTTAATTTGCGGCGCATCAATCACTACTTGATATTGCTGGGCACCGATCAAAAGAAATCCAGCAACCGGCTTAAATTCGATATAGGTCGCGCCTGAAGTATAAGTACAGTTGATCGGCACAAGCACCGGCGGCAGACCGTCTTCCAGATCATCATCAGCTAATAATTTGATATAAGTGCAAGGCGGGTTCGTAACCACCGGCGGTAATGTGGCTAATGGTTTATTAAATTCCAGCCTGATAGTTTGAGCTGATTGTTGATCCGCACCCAATAAATGGCAATAAGCCTCAGACTGATTTTTGCAGGGCAAGGTTGAATTTGTGGTCGGATCATAGCGTCTGATCTGCGGCGCCTCACCGCTTTCGACATTAAACCGTAACGGGTTGCTTACACGCGGCCCGTCGACCGCTTCAACATAATTGATGCCGTTGCCGACACCGAGCGCCACTGTTGAAGTGGCGGCCTGCGGGGCTGGTGGAAGAGTATAAGCGGCAATTTGGGTGGCAGCGCTAAAATCTTCGATTAAAGAAAACGCGGCAAACTCAACGCCTGGATCAGTATCAAAATCCTGCCCTAACAAAGTAATCGGATCATTGATGCCGCCGGCAGTTGGCGTGATGCCGCACAATAAAGGATGGGTTATCGTGGCGCCAGCCATAAAGCCGCTAAAAGTCGGAGTGCTGGATAGATTGCCAAAATCCTTATTCGTCGTCACCAAAATATTTCGCACCTTGCCGGTTTGAGGAAGTGGCGGCACAATAGCGATAATTTGATCGTCGCTCCAAGTGCCTGGACATTGCAACGGAAAATTAAAGCTCGCCAAAGTCATCGTTCCAGTCGGAATTTCTAATTCCAGTTTGCCGTCCGGCAAGTTCGAACCCACCCGATACTGGCCAAAATAACAACCAAAAACCGAGACCCAATCCTCAGTGTCCGCCAAATTGGGGCTGGCGGTCTTGACGCGCGGATTGCAACGGTGGTTGGCTAAATTGCAGGTGCTGGTGCAGGCCGGAGAATAATAATCGCAGTCATCATCACTTAAGCAAAAGTCATGGCTATATATAGTAAGGGGAGCGCTGGCCGCTGGGAGCGGCAAAGTACCCACAATCGCCGTCGCAAGAATACCGGCGGTAGCCGTTGTTAAATAAGAATCTTTGGGATGAATCTGAATCAGCGAGGAGGTCGCGCCAAAACCCAATGGCAACTGAATAAACTGCTCGGCACCAACCGCGGTGACCGGATCCGGTGATGGCGGTATTGCTGGGGTCGTACTCCAATTAAAGCTCGTCTCCGGTAGCCACTGGCACTGATAATTAACGCCCTCGGCACTGCCCCAAGAATAAGTCGGATAGTGAATAACGTTAGGCGTCAAAGACATCATAACGTCATCAACTTTGTCGCATAAACCCGCGGAAAAATCGGCTGGAGTAATCGTTTTAAACCAAATACTGGCCGAATCAAACTTGGCTGGCAACGAATTAAAACGATCGTCCAGAATCGCGCCAGGCGGCAAAACGCTGGGATCAGAATCGAACATTTTGAAATTGTAAACGCGATCAAAAGTTAAAATCGGCCCGCGCGCGTCAGCGGCGATTTCCGCTGGAGTGCGTACGTTGCGGTAAATTCGTAAATCATCTATCCGACCGTCCCAATAGCTGGCAGTGCCCTTTAAATTACCAATTGTATTATCAACATTTGCCCAACCTAAAGTCATCGTGGCAGGAATAGGCATAACCCCAGCTACAACGCCATCAACATAAGCGCGAAGTCGTAACGCGCTGGGTTCCATCACCCAGGCTAAATGCGTCCACGCGCCAGCTGGCACTGCACCTAGTGCAACCGAACTAAACAAATAATTACTTCCGTCACCTAGCTGGGCCGAAAGTTGCCCGCCAGATCGGCCGACTGATATCACTTTGTCTTTAGCAAATAGAACGTGCGCGCCCGGAGTAAGGGCTGGCACATAAACCCATGAACTGAGGGTGAATTCTGCCAGACCGTCAGCGATTGGCCCGGTACCGACGGCAACATAGTCGCTATTGGCTAATACAAATTCAAGACACTTGCCCACTTTGCAATCAACCAAACCTTTCCAATCAGCCCCATTGATAATGCCTTTGTTGCTCGAATTTTTTGATTCATCAGCGGTCTCCAAACCCAGTCCTTCGTCCAGCGGCCAATAAGCTCTTTCTGGCTGGGGCGGATAAGATTTGTTGGAAAACATTAAATTGACTGCTGTGTGAGTGGCTGCCCTGATATTTGATTCAGAGACGCCATTTTCCGGAAGCGGCATAACTACACTATTAGGAGGAGGCGCGCAAGGTAAAGGATCCCCTGCCTTGCATTGTTCAAGGCTATAATAATTTGATTGTAAAAATTTACTGCCGTACAAAAATTTAAAATCTTGCGTCGCCGCCGTGAGCTCGAGAAAAACATTAAGCCTGGCGTCGGAAAAATCATAAGGCGCATCTAAGCCCTTAGGCCCACTGCCTTTAACGCCAGTGAGGCAGGCGCTCGTTGCCAGCGGTCTAGGATTCGGGCTGGTTCTTAAATTGGCACTGCAGGCCAGGCGATTAAACCAGGCGATATCGGTTAAAACCGGTATAGTGATGGGAACTGGATTGCTAAGTCCGCTATCATTTTGCACTTGCACCAAAACAGTCGGCGGGGCGGCAGGCGGGAAATAAATGCTTTCCTTTAGCGGAACAGACGTAATAATTTGATTTGATGCCCACAGCGAATCGTCGACTGAGGCAACTGTCGCGACGCTATACAAAATATTCTGCAAAACCGTGGCCGTGGCGGTTTGAAATCTTTCTCCGCGAAGAGTTTCCATTTCGCCGCGATGTCCGTCGCTCGGATCAACCGAAAGCAAACACGGCCCGCTGGCTGGCGCCAGTGAATCATTTGCCCTAAAAGGATGCTCCCGGCTTAAAACCCAGAGACCGCTCGGCGGTTTTAAAACCACGCGCACTGGATGTTCGGCTTGGTCCGACGGGACAGTGGGAAACTTAGTAAATCCAGGCAACGGCAACAACGGCAATGACGGGATCATCGCCGTGATTAAATTGTCTTTCCAAACGCCGATTTTATCAAAACGCGCGGCCGGTGCGTTTGGCGGTATATAAAGTGAGGCATCATCTGACGCGGCCGGGGTGATGTAAGCGCCAGCCGGGGCTGTCGGTGTGGCCGGGCTGTACGACGGCAAAAAGTGCCGGCCAACAATGCTGACGCAATCTCCTTCGATGCCATTCCAAGGCAGGACATCATCAATAATCGGCGGCAGGATACACTCACCGCGCTCCACCTCGTCCTGGGTCGCAGTTTTAAAAAACCAAGTTTGACGCATTGTGGTGGTCGCGGGCTGTGGTAAGGGATAGCTGGTTTGAACCTGCGCGCGATACCAGCTGTCGTAGCGCAAAGGATCCGCAGTCGGCCGAAATTCAAATATCGAGCACGTCGGCGTCACCCGCTTTAACGTTCGACCAGGCGGGACAGTCGGTATATGTGCTGTCCAACTGGCAGCCGGCAAACCCAATAAATGAGCGTGGTCAGTCGCCGCTGAAGTCCAATCCAAAGTTCCGGAACTAACATACCCCGGTGGCACTTGTGGAGGGACTTCACAGCCGCCGGTTATCGGATCGTTCAGCTCGACTGAGGAAAGAACGCCAACATCAATGTCAGGGCAAACTTTTTCCTGCCCATCGACTGGCGTGGGAAACAAACCCGGAGCAAGTCCATTAACCTGAAACAGCCAGGTAGCTGTGGTTGGCTGTAAATCATTGCCGCACAAATCTTTAATCCCAGAAAGCTCCAGGCGATACCATTTATTATTCTTAAGCAAAAATCTATTATGCGGGCTGATCCCCTCCAACTGCAAATGCTGATTGTCATTGGTTAAAAATGCCGCGAATTGAATGTTAGGCACCGGATCAATAGGTGCACTGGCTGGATCCCAATCAAGGAGCGTCAAGGTTGTGGTCGCCGGATCTTCGCGCTGGGAAGGCGTTGGCGTATCAATTTCGTAAAGTGAAAAAGTCGAAGTTGCAGGATGAAACAGACCGGCCGTATGAGTTGGCATCTCGGTCGCAACATAGCCATGAGTCGTGGTCGCCGCGTCCATCACGACGAGCGAAGTGCTTAACACCGGTTCTGAGAAATAAAAATGCATTGTCGGCCGTTGAGCGACATCGGTCGAAATGATTGGCGGCCGCGACGGCGGTAGTGACGCCTCGTAATAAGCTTTATCGTAATGCGGCGAGGCAAAAGTTAACTCCGGCGATGCCTCATCCAACTTATCACCGACAGTAAACTCCCAGGCGATTTGATCCGCCGAAAGTATCTGGCAGCCGGCAGAAGCAACGCAATCATTTAAAAAATTAGAATCCTCATCACTCAAAACTTTCCGCGGGAACATGATGGCATATTTTTTGTTGGCTTCGAACAAATAATCATCTTTACTCGCCGGTTTTACGTCAGCCGGCAAAAAATGTTGAAACAAAATATCCTGCCCCAGTAACTGCCAGACGCTTTTCCCCTCATTTACATCCGTGGGCCAACTTACTTCCGGCCAGCCCGGCAAAGGCCCGCCGTTATCCTTAACGAGTTTAAGACGATTAAGACCAGCACCGTCAGACGCGGCAACAAAATTTGACCGCTCAAGATAACTGTTAAAAACCGACTCCAGCGAAGTGCAACGATACAGTTTATCGTTGATCGGCGGTATCGGCACTTGCGGTTCGCGCGCCGAGATAACGTTTTCTACTCTGAATTTGTATTCCAGAGCACTAACCGGAAACGGCGAAGTTATGTCCTCGTTGCCCGGCCCGAGATAACCGGCATTCATTTTAAAAAATAAATTTAGGACGTAACTGGAAATCGTCCAAGAAATTAATATTATTAAAAGTCCGAGCGAGCTCCAGATAACCGTTTTTTTGGCTTTGGTGACTTTGTCCGCCTCGCCGCGCGAAAGCATCCATAAAACGCCGCCGTAAATAATCATTATAACGGCGCCAAACCCGGCGAAGCCCAAAGCGATGCTCAAGAATCTGCGGATGTTATCGCGAATATCACTTGCCTCCCGGCCCAGCCCTGGCTCACTCGCAATTTCCGCGCCAAAATCAACCGCACAAGAACTGATATTTTTATTATAAACTAAGGGCGGCGCACAATCGTCACTACTGGCTACTTTTGAGCCGATCCAACCCAGACACTGCCCATCTACGCAAACCAAACCTTCCTGGCATGGTATTTTATTGGCCTGATCGCCGCACGCCTGATGCAATAGGGCTTCCGGTTGTTGCGCCAAAGCTACGTTGCTCTGGTAACCGCCAAACAAAAATAAACCCAAAACAATAAATATTCCAACACAAAAACCGACCGCCTGTTCGATGGCTTTTAGTTTTTTCTTCGAGTTAGGTTTGGCTACCGAACGCATTTTTGCCATCCAACGGCAAAAATTTGCTTTCACGGCAACCGGGCAGTACCAAGACATTCGAAGCAACTAGTTAAATGAGCCTATCTCAAAATTCAGTTTAAACGTATACAGAAAAAATCATTATTTAGACTTAGAAATTTTAAGTGCTGGACGACGCGCTCGGTCTGGACGGTGAATAATAATTATATTCAAAGCCGCGTTCCTCAACTTTGCCGATCCGTTTTAAGTAATCCATCTTCTCGTGACGGCGCAATTTATACAAAGCCGATAATTTGCGTTCACGCTTCGTTTCCCGTTTGCTAAAAAAACCGCGTCCTTTTACCTGCTCCACAAAATGCACTCGTCGTAATTTATCGTTGTAACGGCGCAGTAAATGATCGATCGTTTCGCCTTCTTCTCTAATCACAGCTAACATACAAACACCCCCTTTGCTAAAAAGTTTTTGGTAAATGATTTATTTAAATAAAACTGTGATATTTCTAACACATAAATCACTCCTTTCTAATAAAAATTTAAAACATTCCTTTAACCCGCTCGCCGCCCAACAAATGGACATGCAGATGTTCGACGATCTGGCCAGCGTCCGGACCGGTGTTCACCACCAATCGGAAACCGCCCTGGGCTATCCCTAAATCGTTCGCGATTTTTCTGCCGACAATAAACAGCTTGCCCAACAAAGGCGCATCTTCTTCTTGCACGCCGTTGACGGAGGCGATGTGTTTGCGCGGGATTATTAAAACATGTACCGGCGCTTTAGGATTAATGTCGTTAAAAGCGACGATGTCGGAATCTTGATAAATCAAATCTGCCGGTACTTTTCCTTTGATGATATTGCAAAAAACGCATTCCATATTTTTTTTGACTTATTATTTATTAATTAATTTTTAAGCCGCTTATCCAATTCCTTTTCCAGACGATCGATGGCAATGCTTTCTTGTACGCCAGACTCCATTTCTTTAATCAAAATTTCGTGTTCAGCCACTTCTTTCTCTCCCAAAATCAAAACCAATTTTACTCCTAATTTATTCGCCAACTCCAACTGCTGTTTAAGGTTCGTTTTGGACAAATTAAAAGTGACGCGATATTTTTTCCGACGCAATTCTTCGAATACCGCAAAAATTTTCTTTCGCGCGACTTCCCCCAAATGGGCCAGAAAAATATCGAAATTAACCAAAGTCGGCGCCTTAATATTCTTTTCCCGCAACTTGGAAACAATTCTTTCCAGCCCTAAAGCAAAGCCGCAAGCCGGGGTCTCTCGCCCGCCGATAAGTTCGATCAAACCGTCGTAACGACCCCCGCCGCCCAGCGCCGTAGTCCGGGCATTGCCGCCATCTTCTTTACTCCAAATTTCAAACGCGGTGCGGGTATAGTAATCCAGACCGCGAACAATCTGCGGATTTAAAACATACGGCAAATCAAAATCATCCAGCGCTTCCAAAAGTTTCATCAAATGGTCTTTTGATTCTTCGTCTAAATAATCAACTATCTGCGGCACCTCCAAGCAATAATCGCCGCACTTTTTCTTCTTGCAGTCCAATAGTCTTAAAGGATTGTTCTTATAACGATCACGGCAATCACTGCATAAGTAGCGCAATTTTGGCTGATAAAATTCCTTGAGTTTTTTTATGTAGGTGCGTCTCGATTCCGGCGTACCGATACTGTTAACCTGAACCACCACTTCCAAACCCAGCTCGCGCAAAATTACATAAGCCAAAGCAATCAATTCCGCATCGGTAATCGCTTCGGCGGAACCCAAAACTTCCACGTTGAACTGATGAAATTGCCGCAATCTGCCTGACTGCGGGCGTTCACCGCGAAAACATGGCCCTATTTGAAATAGCTTAACAGGTTTAGGCTGGTTAGTCAAACCATGTTCGATATAAGCTCGCGCGACCGAAGCGGTAAATTCCGGCCGCAAAGCGACCTCTTCCCCGCCATGGTCTTTAAAGGCGAACATTTCTTTTTGCACAATGTCCGTGGACGAACCGACACTGCGTTTAAAAAGTTCAGCCGCCTCCAATAACGGCGTTTCTATCGGGCTGTAACCATAAGCCAGCGCCACCTCGCGGCACTTATCCAAAACCCATTGCCACATCTCGGCATCTTGGGGTAAAATATCGCGCATCCCGCGCAAAGATTGAAAATTACGTCTCTTAGGCATTTTCTATAATTTTCAATTTTCAATTTTCAATTTTCAAACCTGATTTTAAAATATTCCTTTGGTTGAAAAATTATTAAATTGATAAATCGAAAAACTAATAACTCGGTTTTTTGATCACGCCGAAACGATCCCACGGCCAGCCGCGTAATACCGGTTCGCCGATAACGTTGCTAATCGGTATCGCCCCAAGTCGGCGCGAATCCAGACTATGCGCGCGGTTATCTCCCAGAACATAAATCTCGTTTAAACCCAATTGAATGTCATCATAATTTCCGCTCAAAGTTTGCGTGCCTAACGGCAGGTAGCCTTCGCTCAACAAAAAACCTTGCTGATTTTCGCTATTGTAAATATAAACCTGGCCCTCGGTAATTTTAACGCGCTCGCCCGGCAGGCCAATCAACCTTTTAATGTAAAACTGGGCTGGATCGTTTGGCGGATGAAAAATAATTGTCCGGCCACGGTTAGCTTCGGTAAACGGATGGAAACGATCCGCAAACCGAAACGGCAATTGATAGATGATTAAATATTCACCGTCATAATAACTCGGCTCCATTGATGCGCCATTAACGTAAAAAGGTTGAAATAAAAGCCAACGGACCAGAATAATAATAACGGCGCAGATAACGGTAACTTTGACTAATTCTAAAATAAAATCTAGAATTGAACGCCATACGGAATTTGGCGCCTCAACTCCCTCGGCGCTGTCTCCCGCCGACGGAGCTTGGATATAAACATCATTCATATGGAGAAATATAACACATAAATAATAATTTGCCAAATATCAAAAATGCCCCTATAATGGTAAACACATCAATAACTCCTATGGCCGCTTTTGAACACAAAATTATACCCGACCCCGCCGGCCGGCGAATTAATGATATTCGCCCGCCGTCCAAACCGCGCGTTGACTACGCACATGGAAAGCCGATTGATTTTCTTAAACCGAATCTCATATCTGCGCCGACCCCGCTCCAAAGCCCGAAGCCAAAATCCTCAAAATTATGGCTCTATGTTTTGGTTTTTATTATTATCGGAATGGTCGGATTTTCTACAAAAATTATCATTTCCTCGAGCGAAGCCACCAAAAATTTTGCCGGCGGCGGCGTACTCTCGCAACTCAAAAATCTTTTTGTAAAACGAACCAAAGACATCGCCGGAGCCACGCAAAACCGAATTAATATACTGCTTTTGGGCATCGGTGGCGAAGGCCATGACGGTCCGTATTTGACCGACACCATCATCCTCTTGTCCATTAAACCCAAAGAACATCAGGTGGCGATGATGTCTATCCCGCGGGACCTTTACGTCGAAAATTCTTCCGGAAACGGCTCAAAAATCAACGCCCTTTATTCGGAAGGCCGCACCCTCAGCAAGGGCGAAGGTTCGGTTTGGCTAAAAAAGACCGTGTCAGAAGTTTTCGGCGTGCCGATTCATTTTTACGGCGTCATCAATTTTAACGGCTTTATAGAATTGGTTGATACTTTGGGCGGGATCAATTTATACGTCGACAAAAGTTTTTGCGATTACCAATACCCGACGCTTGATCATTTGACGCAAACAGCTTGTTTCGAACTCGGCTGGCAACATTTTGACGGCGAACAAGCGCTCAAGTATGCCCGCTCCAGGCACGGCAACAATGGCGAGGGCTCTGATTTTGCCCGCTCCCGGAGACAGCAAAAAATAATTATCGCCGTGAAAGATAAAGTCACGCAAGTCGGCCTGTTGCTGAGACCGGACAAAATGGACAAAATTTTTAAAATTTTAGGCGACAGCATCGAAACCAACATGGAACTCTGGGAAGCGATTAAACTGGCCCAAATCGCAAACGAGGTCGACCGCGACCAAATCGGACTCACTGTCTTGGACGACTCGCCCGAAGGACCATTACGGGCGACGACCGGCATTGACGGCGCCTTTCTGCTTGTGCCAAAAAAAACTGGTGAACTGCAAACCATCGCCCAAAATTTATTCATTAAACAAGATATCGCTTTAGAAGCGCCGCGCGTCATCTTGCAAAACGGCACCACGGTGGCTGGGCTGGCTACGCGCGCTAAAGTCGACTTGGAACGCGCCGGCTTTACCGTCAACCGCACCGAAAACGCTGACCGGCAATCATACAGCCGAACGGTTATTTATGATTTAACCGGCGGAAAAAAATCAGCCAGCTTGGAATTTTTACTGACCTCCCTGGATAACAGCGTTACCGCAAATTCGCCAACCGGTCTTTCGTCTAACTCCACTGACGCGGATTTTATAATAGTTATCGGACAAGAAGTATAATTTATGAAAATCGCCATTATCGGCCGGCCAAACGTCGGCAAATCAACTCTCTTTAACCGCCTGATCGGGAAAAGAAAAGCGCTGGAAACCTCTATCCCCGGTACCACTCGCGACCAAAATCGCGCCATTACCCATTGGGCAGGCCAAGAGCTGGAACTTATTGATACGCCCGGCATCAAAAGCCCGAATCCGCAAGAAACAACCGCCCTGCGCGAACTTGAAACCAGCATTTTAAAACAATCCGAAAGAGCGTCCGCCGAGGCCGACGTAATTATTTATTTGATTGACTTTCAGACCGGGCCAATGTCAGAAGATTATGAACTGATAAAAAAACTCCGCCGGCAAAAAAATAAACCCATCATCCTGGCCGTTAATAAAGCGGACAAAATCAACGAACAAGCGGAAGCGCAAAAGTACGTTAAATTAGGACTGGGCGAGGCAAGCCCTTTGTCGGCAAAAAGCGGCCTGGGCGCCAACCGCCTGCTCGACCGCGTCATCAGTTTCGCGCCGGCAAAAAAAGAAAAAACTGTTGTTGAAACACCGCGTCTGCCGAAAATAAAAATAGCCTTGGTCGGCAAACCGAACGTCGGCAAGTCTTCGCTTTTTAACGCCCTCCTGCAAGAGGAACAAGTTGTGGTTTCGCCCTTGCCGCACACCACCCGCGACACCAACGACACAACCATTTTTTATCGCGAACACGAATTAGTTTTGATTGATACTGCCGGCCTGCGCAAAAAAGCCCGCATTTACGAAAGTGACCAGATAGAAATTTTCAGCGTCCAGGCGACCCTCCAAACAATAAAAAAAGCGGACATTATCTTGCTCCTGACCGAAGCGGCGATTGTTCCGACAGTGCAGGATTTAAAAATCAGCAAGTTGATTACCGACAATTTAAGAGGCCTGATTATCGTCGCCAATAAATGGGACACCGTGGCTGAAAAAACGACGACAACGATGGCGCACTACCGCACTGAATTTTATAACCAGTTCCGCTCGCTTGATTGGGCGCCCTTGATTTTTACTGACGTGCGCGTGCCGCGGCAAGGCCGCATCTGGGGTTTGGATCAAAAATATTTAGGCGAAGTGGCGGCAACGGCGCGCGGCAAACGCAGTACCGGCGCTAATCCCCTGCACCAACTTTTGGATCTGGCTCTGGCCATTCATCAAAATCAAAGTCGCTGGCTCACCACCGAACAATTAAAAAATTTTATCCACTGGGCGGCGAAAAAACACGCTCCGCCGATCTGCAATAATCGACGGCCCAGAATCATCAGCTTTGAACAAGTCGGTACCATACCGCCGACTTTTCAGCTGACCCTGCCGTCGCGGATAACCCTGCCGGAGCATTATTTAAACTATCTAAAAAATAGTCTGCAAACCCAATTTAGTTTTTGGGGAACACCGATACATCTTTTATGCCGCAGTCCCAAACGCAAAAATTAATCATCGGCTTGGGGAATCCCGAACCGCGCTACCTGGAAACCCGCCACAATTTGGGCTGGCAAGTTTTAGACGAACTCGCGGCGATTTTCAATTTGGCTGACCAAAAATGGAGCAAGCATAACCAGGCCGAGGCGTTGTATCTATCCGGCACCCGTAACGATGTTCCGTACTTTCTGATTAAGCCTATTACTTATATGAACCGCTCCGGCGGCGCGATCCAGCAATTGATGCACTATTACAAAATAAGCCCAGAAAATCTCTGGGTAATTTATGATGATATTGATCTAGCGCTAGGACAAATTAGAATTAGAACCGACGGCGCCTCGGCCGGCCATCGCGGCGTGGAATCGATCATCACTGCCTTGGGTCAAGATAATTTTTTGCGATTTCGTCTGGGCATCGGTCCGGTGCCAAAGGGTTTTGATCCGGCTGATTTCGTGCTGGGCAAATTTGCACCAACCGAAGAAGTTGCGGTCACCGACTTACGGCAACGTGCCGCGCAAGCAGTAATTTTTTCGTTCGAACATTCGCCGGAAAAAGTGATGAATAAATTTAACTGACCCCTCTGGGGTTTAATTTTGATTCGCGTCTGCTTGCTTTTGATTATCAAAAGTCCTCTGCCAGCTATCGTCCTTAAGCCAGCGCGGCAAACGTGCACTTTGTAACGGCACGTTTTTTTTTGATGTTGATGCCATAGGCGCTCCAGAAAATTGTGCCTCATCAGCTGGGCACTCGTCCTGCTGAGCAACGGCTGTTAATTTTTGATTAGCGTTTAACGGCGTGCCGAATATTTGATCAAAAGACTCGTATGAATCAGGGTTAATATTTTGATCCGCTATTTCTTGGCTGGTTTGATGTTCTGCAGAAACATTTTGATTATTATTGACGGTTTGGTTTTGATTGACGACTTTGGCTAATTGATCTTTTTGCACAATTGACTCCTGCCTGACCAGTGGAGCCACTGCTTTGGCACTGACACCGACAACTTTCCGCGGCGCCCGCCAAATCGGCTGGTAATCAATATTTTCCAAATTGCGCGCCTGGCCTTGCGAACTGTTCTCTTGAATTTTAGCGCCAGATGCCGGCGCTAACGCTACGTCTTGCCACCAATCTCCTTTCGCTTGATTCCCTTTACTATTATATTGCTGTTGATTTAATCGCCGTGCCCGATCCTCTTGATACGAAAAATTTCCTTTTTCTTTAAAAAATTCCTGCCTTTGATCCCACGAATGCCGCAGATCCTGGCGAGCGCCACTTTCTTTTTGGGCATCGCGCTCAAGCCAGGGTCTTGAAGCCGCGCGCGAATTTAAAGACTCGCGACTAGTGGCCGCCTTAATCATAAATGGTCGCGGTTTACCTTCTGAGGAACGCTCTTGGCCGCCAGAATCAATCGGGCCGCTTGGCGCCGGTCGGTTTATTTGTTTTGATTGATTTGTCGCCGCTCGCTCCGAATTCTCCTGCCAACGATTTGATGGTTTATTCGGCGATGTAAACTGATTTGAATTGCTGGTCCGATTCACTTGCCCGATAGTATTTCTGGCGACAGGCTGAAACCGTGCCGGAGCAGTTGCCGGCCGAGTTGGTGCAACACAATCAGCAGAAACAGGTTGCGTTTGCGCGACTGAATAATTATTTTGACGATTCTGCGCTGGACCACTGGGTGCTCCCTGCGGGCGCGGTTGTGGAGCCATACCGCCCGGAGTATTTCTACTGCCAAACGGCCCTGCTGACCCCGCCGGCCCCGCTGGTCCTGACGGCCCTGGCCGCCCTGGCGGCAATGCCGGTTCTGGACTGGTGCTGACAGCGAGCCAGCGTTCTAACTTCTCTTCCACTTCCACCCGCGGGACCGCGTAACGCTCGCGCGATACTTTAATGATCCGATCACGACAGCTCACGGTCTGGCTTCCTAATCGCCCCAGGGTCTCGGCGGAAAACGGCCGCGATGTCGCGCCATCAACCATCAAACGCATGATAGTTTCGTATTTGCCTAAATTGACGAGATCTTGCAGGACAAATTCGGTGGCAAAATGCGGCTCCAGCGTTTCGGCATCATCACTGCCCATCCCAAAACAAACCATCGTGCCGACATTGCCAAACACCGCCGCCGCCACCAGCTCGTCCAGCTGTTCAATGTACTGGTGAGCCATAATTAAATTTAGCCGGTACTTCCGCGCCTCCGATAAAATCGTGGCGAAACTTTCGGTCGAAAAATTCTGGAACTCGTCAATGTAAAGATAAAAATCAGGCCGCTCTTCTTCCGGCACGTCAGCGCGCATCATGGCGGCAATCTGGAGCTTGCTGATGATGGTCGCGCCCAAAAGCGAAGAAACATCCTCGCCGATCAGCCCCTTCGCCAGATTCACCAAAAATATTTTTTTATCATCCAAAATTTCTCGGAAATTTAATTTTGATTTTACCTGGCCGATCATGTTGCGGATGAGCGGAATCGAAATAAACTGGCCGATTTTGTTCTGAATCGGATTGACGGCTTCCACCTGGAAAGTTTGATTATACTTGGCGTATTCGTTTATCCAAAAACTTTTGATCACCGGGTCGGTAATTTGATCCACCAATTTCTTGCGATATTTGTTGTCCACAAAAATCCGCGGCACGCCCAAAATGGTGCTATTGCCGGCTTCCATCAATGTAATTAAAGAATTCCGCAATAAATATTCCAAACGCGGGCCCCAGGAATCAGCCCAGATTTTTTTAAATATTCCGACGAGCGATGATACCACCAGATAGCGATGCTGTAAATTCTCCTCCCCCAAAATGTTAAACGCCACCGGAAACTCTTTGTCTGCCGGATTAAAATAAATCGTGTCGTTGATCCGGCTGGGCGGAATCATGTTGACGATGTTGTCCACCAAGTCGCCGTGCGGGTCAATTACCGCCACGCCTTCGCCGCGCAAAATGTCCTGGTAAACCATATTCTCCAGCATGGTGGTTTTGCCCATGCCGGTTTTGCCGATAACGTACATGTGCCGCCGCCGATCCTCGCGCTTGATGCCGAATTTGCGGTTCAACCCGCGAAAATTAGTCCGGGCAAAAAAAGTAATATTCGGATCAACCAAAATCTGGGTCGGTGCCGGCAATGCCGGATCAACCCGCTCCTCCTCGCCTTCTGGCAACGGCTGTTTAGGATGAACTTTTTTGGACAGCACCCGGCGTAAAAGCCCGCTTTTGTCCGCCAGCTCCATCAGCGGGAAATGCCACATGGTGGCGACTTCTTCGATGCTAAAAATATTTCTGGTCGAAGCTTTCTGAAACGGCCCTAATGGCGAGGTGTCATCCACGCCGGCGCCGGCGTAACGCTTCTGCGCCCGACGCAGGAGCCGCTTTTTTCGCCACTTGGCCCGCAATTTGGGAAAAAATATTTCCGGAAAATCAGCCTCGATATAAATGTTAGATGCTAAAGAGTTAAGTTGCGGATTGGTAAACTGCCGCATTATCCCCAAAAAATCTCCAGACACTCGCCGTTTGTCATAAACATCAACCGGGGCGATATAAAGCGCCCGAATAAAGGTGGAAAACCCCAAGCGTGACAATTTTTCGCGCATTGCCTTTACCACCAAATCAAACTCCGGCGGCACCATATGGAGTTTCTGCTCCGCATCCATAGAAACGACATCAGGGTCCTTCTTTTTTTGATTCTTGAGAGCTTGCTCAGAAGGCGAACCAAGCAAGCCTTCCATTGATACCCGCAAAACCTCATTGATCATGTTGGTAAAAGGCCCCATAATCGCGCCCAAAATAGAAGGTTTTTGATCGATGTTCTTGCGCTTGATGATGGCTTGAATTGCTTTGATGCCTTCGGCTTGCCAGTCTTTGCGGGTCGGAACAATCGTCACCTGATACCAAAATCGCTCACCTCGTTTTAAATGGGAAACCATTTCTAAAACCGCGGCTAATGGATCGGAAAATTCTTTGCCCGAGGCGTCGACAAATAAAGGATAAGTTCGCAAAGGAAAAAAAGAAGGGCGCGTCATCACAAACTCGGTCCCCCACAAATCATATCTGCCGGTTGCCGGATTTTCCGAAACAAAATCCTCTGGCTTGAATTCGCGCGTGTAATCCGGAACCACCCGCAGATGCGCATCCGGATATTGGGCGTAAACGGCTTTTTCCAAAAGATTTTGATACTTATCCGGCACGCAAACTAAAAATTGAACGTAGCCGTCTTGCCCGACAATATCCAAACTGGTTTGCAGAGTATACTGCCCGCGCAACCATTTATGATGAAAACGAAACTTAGATTTGATGGCGTAAAGCTGGGCAATAATATTCTCGATGGCTTTGGCGGATTTAATCTCCATCGGCGGGATATCGATGGCAATGGTCACGAACGGCATTCGATCGCGGTAAAGAGTCCGCCGCCAATACAGCCAAAAACTTAAAACCATCGCCAGAATCAGCGCCGAAAGCATCAATGATCCGCCCCAAATCACGGCCTTAGTCACCCAGGCAAGAATTTGCACCCAATCCAAATTCGCCATCGTCGCCGCTGGATCAAAATTAGCCAAGCCCTCATCGATAGGGTTAGACGTTACCGGATCCATAATCTAAAAAAATGTGAGTGATTACTCTCGCCATAATTATATCACAAAACGCGGTTAAACAAAAAATCCAGCACTAAAGCCGAATCACTAAATTGACCTCATTGATTTTCACATTACCGTTTACCCGCCTAAGTTTGCCGAAAAGGCAAAGTTTGGCGGGCCTTCTTCTCCCCAATCTTTGCCTGATAATTCACCCACCGCGCCAACACAAATAGCCAGTCCGACAGCCGATTTACATACTGAAAAATCGCTTGGCGCGTTGGATCTGATTTGACTTTATTTGATTTGATTTTTTTTGTTGATGGTTGCCATGCCGCCACCACCTGACGCTCCGCGCGCCGGCAAATCGCCCGCGCCAAATGCAAACGCGCTCCTAAATCACTGCCGCCGGGCAAAATAAAATTATGGAGTGGCGGTAATTTTTCTTGCCAGGCGTCAATTTGAGTTTCCAAAATTTTGACGCGGCTCGCCCAGCTATAATTTGAAAAATGATGATTGGCTTGGCTGATTATCGCGCCCAAAACAAAAAGATCATTTTGCACTTCAAAAATGATCGCGCTGATTTTTGATTTTGAGCCGCCCCGAGTACTCGGGGCAACCGCCAAACCTAAAGCCGAGCTCAGCTCGTCAACCGCGCCCAGTGCCGCCAGCCGCGGATCTGATTTTGATGTTCGACGTCCGGCCAGGCAGCTCTCGCCTTGATCGCCAAATTTTGAGTAAATTTTTGCGGGCATAGAATCAAACTAGAATTTATTTAAGTGTAATAAAATTTTACCGTACTGACCGTGCATTGTCAAAAAAAGTCTGTCCAAAAGCTGACAATCTGTCATCCCGAGCGAAGGTCCGATAGACATCGGACCGAAGTCGAGGGATCTCTTCAACTCGAATTCCTTGATTTAAGGGATTCCTCGACTCCACTTCGTTTCGCTCGGAATGACAAAAAACAATTTCCCAGACAGTACAACACTTTTTTTATTTAAACGCCACCCAGCTTTTCCCCGTCACTCCTACACCAAACCTCTGCCATAATCGCAACACATCCGCCGGTTCAGTAATCAAATACCGCCGGCCGTCTGCCGGGTTAACGTACCACATCTGGCCGCGGCCCTCGGCTTGCAGTAAAATCTGCCCGCCAACCCGCCGAACCAAATCGCGGTTAATCGATGATTTAATGAAAGGCAATATCGGCGAATAATTATTTTTGAGCTCCAGCCGATCAGTGTACCCGTCACCGTCTGTATCCTCGCGCAGTTCATTCGTACCCAAGGCCTCTTCTAAAGTATCTGGCAAACCGTCTTTATCGCTGTCTACGCCGGTAGAAAATCCCAGCCCCACCGGAATTTTTGCCAAGTCCGCGTTGGTTGCGCCGACCGCCTGTTCACGGAAAATTACGTACCCCTCGGCCGGCCGGCCCAGATAAGTTAAATATCGCGTCCGCGGATTTAAATAAAACGCCGCGCCGTCAGTTTCACTGCGCAATAAAATCTTGCCTTTATATTTTTCAAATATTTTCTTATCGTTGATGATTCGCGTCGGTTCGCGCCGGCTGGGAACGACTGTTATCAAATTACCGGGATTAGTCACAAGTACCCGTTCGCCGGCACCGCTTAAAAAACCGTCGGCAATATCAGCGGGCACGATTTGATAATAAGCAGATTGATTTTTGAAAAGTGAATTTGATCCCAGCCAGCCGTAATCAGCCAGCGCCGACTCAACTTTGGTCCAAGAAGAAAGTGAATTGACGCCGCAGTTGCTTTGGCAAAAATAAACATCAAACTGATCCCAATTAGACTCCCAGGTTAATTTGACCGCCAGGCTATTATCAGTACTATTGGTAATATAATATCCTAAACGATCAACCGCGCCGGGCATTAAAAATTGCGCGTCAGCTGTAGTTTGGCTGGTTCCGCGAAAACGGTAATGATAAGTGTAGCCTGGAATTAATTTTTCCAGTGTGGTTGAGCCGGCTGTATCATAAATAGTAACCGGCAATGTCCGACCGTAGTTTAAAGTCCGGCCGTAATCCAAAGTTAATTTTTGGCCAACTAAATCTGCCGGAGAAAGCCAGCTGATTTTAACCACATTCACCGGAATAATTTCCGCGGATAAATTAATCGCCAGCGCGTCCGGCCGCACTAACGGCATTATTTTTTGGTCTTCCGCACCTGGACCGATCCAACCATAATTCGGACTGTAAAATGATTTAAGCTGATTATTCCCGCGGTAAGAATCAAGCCGGATGGCGTAATAACCAGCCGGTAAATTCGCCGGCACCGGCCATTGATAAGTGCTGCGTTGCTGATCAATGTTGACCGCGTAATTTTGCACAATCGCCTGCCATTGGCTAGCCAGCCCGGCCGGGTAAGCGGTGTAATATAAATTGACTGTTTCGACGTTTGACTGCGACCAATTTAAAGTCAGCTTCTCGCCGGAAGTAGTATTGCCAGGCTGTTCTAAATCCGCTCCCAGCTTGCCACTGCCATCAAGAGTCACGGTAAAAAAATCATCGCTGTATGATGTCGCCGCGCCCACGCCGGCGCGTTCGCCAAATAAATACAGTTTGTAATAAACGTTCGGCCAGGCGCCACTAGGCACTGTCCAACGCCAACTGCCGCGTTTTTGGTTAGGGTGGACAACGTAATTTTTTAAAATCCACTCCACCGGCTGATCAACCCCGGTCGTGTAACCGATATTAATGGCGGACAAATTTTGAGATTGCCACTTGATGGTAACGGCATCGCCGATTTTTAAATTCTCCGCGCCGCTGGGAATGATGATTTTTAATTTTAATTCGCTCGAATTTAAATTCGCCGCCAAAGGCACTGCCGCTGTCTGGCCCAACGGAACGATGCTAAAATAATTATCGCTCGTATCATTGCCGACTTCTGAACCATTTTTGTAAGCGCGGACGATTATTTTAAAAGATTGGTACTTATCACCCAAATCCTGCGGGATAGTCCATAAATAACTGCCGGTACCTGTTTGCGTATCCACCGTAATCCGATACGCAATCAATTGTTCGGCAGTCACGCCATAAGTTTGGAGATACAAAGAAACCGCGTCCACGCTGTTGCCGGCGGCATAGGTATAATTGATATTGTAATTTTGTCCGGCTTCCCAGGTTTCGCCGCCGTTCGGCAAGGATATTTGATTCACGGTGGAGCTATAGGTAGTAGTATATTGATAATTATAACGCAGAGACGGTTTCCAGTAGCTCTCTGCTTTGGCAATTGCCGGCACAAACAAAAACACCCCAGCTAAAATGGCTAGTAAAAAACGGTATTTTGATTGTAGCTGACGACAAAAGGACATAGTAAAATTGACTCGAATTTTAACACAATTCTATCAAAAAGTCAAATCTGATACGAAAAACCAATCACCAAGAGACAAGATACAAACAAATTTCAATAATCAAAGCTTAATAACCAAAAAATTTGGAACTTGATTATTCGAAATTTGGTTATTATTTGGATACTTGTTACTTGTTTCTTGATGATTATCTCTAAATTTAATAATTGCCACTCTCCCCAACCCATTAACTAAATCTAAAAAAACCAGCATCGATGACAGACTTGTATCGATGCTGAAAAGGTTAAAAAAATTAAGTTGTTGTTATTAGTCTATAAACCACGATAACCTATGTTTTTTTTCCGGCGTTTTTTCTTTTTGATTTTTGACCGCCGTTTGTTTTACCAAACTGGCAACAGTGCCTTCACCGACAATAAGAACAATCTCCGGTCGTTCGTTTGTTGCCAATTTCGGCATCACTCGTAAACAATCGTCCTCTGACACCTTAACACGATCCCCGGCTTTTAAGACCCGGCACACCATGTCGCCTTTTTTATTCATCAATGACACCCATTGATTGTTCCAAAATATTTTGGGTGCCTGCGTCACCAAGGTGACATTGTATTCGACAACAGTGTCTGGGTCAAAACCGAGCGCTTGAATAACTTTTGCCTGTTCTTTGGTAGCCGACGAATAATGTGTCTGCATTATTAGTGTAATGCCCCCCATTATAAGCACAGCAAAAACTAAAAAACCAACTAATATCCAAATCCAAGAAATTCCTGACTTATTGCTTTTTTCTTCCACAGCACTCCCTCCTTTAAAAATTATCTAACCTTTTTTAACCTTGCCGCCAATCTACCACATTTTGCATCGAATGTCCAGAAAAATACATTTTGACGGCTTAAATCAAAAAATCGTCGTCAAACGACAAGTTCTTTTTATAAACGCGCATTTTCGTTTCCTAGGCAAACTTGATGATTCATATTCCAATATAAATCCTTTGCATCATCAAGAGCATTCGGGTCGTCAGAATTAGCTAGTAACGATATTATCCTTTTACGAAAAGCTTTTTTTGAATTCTCTGACGCTTCTTTACAGTTATGCCCCTTAATTAATGATATAGCGACTCGATTTGATGAATCTAAAAATTTTTCTGCTCTTTTATCATTTAATGGATTGACTAAAAAATCACGATCTATATTAAGAATAAAATAATCGTCATATCCTATGAAAGAAGTGTCCTTTTCCGCACACACTTCCGCGCCTAATAGTTTCGCTGCAGAGCAAGCAACGGCATAAGTAATACGCTTTTTAAGCACAGCGCCATTCTCGCCCTTCTTCACTAAAACCTCGTTATCATGCCCACAAACAGAGTCATCGTCTCCATGGCCGTTCAATAATACCAAAGAAGGGTTAACCTTCTTTATTCGACCCTCAAATTCTTTTTTATTAGCTTTATTTTGATGTAAATCAATAACACTATTATTTTTTCTTTTCGCAATCTTGATAACCACGGTATTCCAGTAAGACAAATGTCTAGTTAATGGATCGTGCTCAGGTCGTGTTATAAGTATTCTAACCATGGTAAATTGCGATTAATTATAAAGCGTGGTAATAATTCCATTTTTTAAAGCTCTTAGCCATTCCATCTCAACCCTTTCGATTGTCTTACCTATTTTGTCTCCTTTCTGAACACGTTCAATTAATTCATCCCTGCTAAAAGAGCCTTCATTGCCTATGCATTTAATTGTGTTGGGGGAAATTACTTTTAAACGAGCAATTACAAGCTTTCTGATCTCTTCATCAGTAGACAAATCAGCTTTTCGTTCCTTGTTGTTTTTGTTCATCATACTAAATTATCTCCAATTTCTCTAATTTCGCAAGAATAGTTTGACTCAAGGCAGTATTGTTATCAACTTCCATAAAAACGACATTCCACGTTATCGGTTTTCCATCGTCTAAAACAGCAATAATCTCTTCTCTGACGCTTAGAGGCAGATTAGCGTATGTTTTAAGAAATTTTTCTTTACTGGCTGGTTGCATAGGTTATGTAAATTATAAATAAATCATACCACAAATAAAACTATTCAACTAGCGGCATTGCCCTGCTACTTCGCAACCTTTTCCTCTTAAGTTACTCTATTCTCCAATTAATTTTGCAAAGTCATTTTCCGAAATCCCCAGCCCCAGTTTGCTCATCAATTTAAAGGCATCAACCGGCCGGCCGAGAAAATATCGTTTGCCGTCTTGCGGATTAACATACCAGGCTTCTCCAGCTGTTTCGATCTGCAGAAAAATTTTGCCTAAGTGTTTACTGCTATAATTTGCGACGACCGAAGATTTAGCGGCGCCAGATGGATTTAAGCCGCTTTTAATCTCGGTTTTATCATCTATATAATCACCGTCAGTATCAGACTTTTTGGAATCAGTGCCGATCGCCCCTTCCAGCAAATCCGGCAACCCGTCTTTGTCCGTATCAGGCCCGGATAAATTATCAACGCTCACCGCGATGCGATTTAAATTAGCATTGCTGATGCCGATGCCGTTTTCCCGCATCACCGCAAAAGCGCTTTCCGGCCGGCCCAGATAATAAATAACCGCTTTATCCGGATGCACATAATAAGCCGCGCCGCCAAATTGAGTGCGGACAATAATTTTGCCTTTAAGGCGATTATACATTTTTAAATCTTTCACCGGAATCGCTTGGACAACAGTTTGCCCGCTAGGAGCTGAATTGGCGCTCGTTGTTGGCGCGGCGGACGTTGGCGCGCTTGTTGCCAAAGCTTTTAATTCTTTTAAGGAAAGCGTCTGCATCAACTCGTTAAAAGTCGGCACTGCCTGATCATAAACAGCTTTATCCTTGCCGTAAACACTTAAATTGATGTGGACAATATAATCTCCAGAGCGAATATAATATTCTGTGTCGTATGTTAATGGCTCGCCGCTTTGGTTTAATTTTTCGATTTCCTCAATTTTGATAACGTCTGTCAATTCATCATTTAATTTGTAATGCGCATTACTGCTAACCACATCAATTTTATAATCAATCGCCTGCACTATCTGGTTAGCTTCTTTTATTTTCTGCAACTGGTAATCCAGATATCCTTGATTATCCAAACTTGAAAGATCAGCCGACAGCTTAGTGACGGAAAAAAGGACATAGGCTGGTTTAATTGTTTTGGACATTATCAGGAGCGGCTCTGCCTGGCCGACTCGCGGTAAAATCGCCCAATCGCTTCCGGCAGTGATGTAAAATTTCGGAGTCGCGTTGGAATATTCGTGCACCTCGGTAAACGTCTGGCTCGTACTTTTAAGCCTCAGGGAATTAATAATGCCGTCAACAACCGTTTTGTCCTGATCATCAGTGCCGTACTGATAAGTTATTAAAATCAAATATTCCTGATACGGAATATAGTATAATTTGGCAATCTCACCCAAAGAAGAAATAGTCACCAATTTCCCGCTGTAGCCGTTTATTGTTATGTCTTGCTCGGCGGTAATTGTGAACAATGAGCTTTTCCCGGCGGCATTAAAGGCCCTTTTAATCTCCGGCACGATATTATCCTTACTCATCAAATAAGCTTTTTTAAGTAAACTGAAAGAAACGTCTCCGCCCTCTTCGTTCGCCCCTTGTGCGACCCTAACCGAGACCTCGTTAGCATAAGTAAAATCCCAATCTGCCGGTTTAGTTATCGTAAACGACGGATAGTCTTTGGTAAAAATATTGCTGGTTTTTATCTCCTCCTGCTTACGGACTAAGGCCAGCATTCTGTCCATCAAAGGACTGGCTGGCGGCGTCTCTTGGCGGTGAGCGGAAATCCAGCCGATTAGCGAAACGATGTTATTAACGTAACCCAAACTGCCAAGATAATCGCTGTAAGCGGCGGTGGTAATGCCGATAACTTTGCCGTTCACGTCGATAGTCGCTCCGCCAGAATCGCCGAAAGAAACCACGGCATCTGTTTTAATCCACTTCTCGTCGTACTTTTCGCTTTTACCGCTGATTGAGCCCTTGCTGATGGTAACGGTATCGCCGCCGATCGCCGGGTAGCCCAGCACTGTTACCTTGTCTCCGATCGCTGTGTTATCAATCGTGTTTAAATCCAAATAAAATAAGTTGTCGCTTAAACTAAGGCCCGATACAGACTGCATCTGCAAAAGGGCGATATCCAGATTTTCGTCTTGATTGATTAATTTGGCGGCATAATTGCAATCCGGCTCCTGCTCAATCGCTTTCGTGACGCAAATCTGAAACACGGTTGGGAAATCACTGTTATCCAAGGGATCGGTCAAGGAAACAACATGGTAATTGGTTAGGACCAAGCCGCTACCGCTGATAATCACGCCTGATCCTTGCGCGTAAGGTATTAAAGCGGAATCCACAGACAGCGAATAAGTTTTTATTTTAACAATCGCCTGATACGCGTTATCGGCGTTGGCCAGGCCGGCCGCCTTAACGCTCCCGGGCAGGGCAAGCGCCAGTACCGCGAAAAATATAATGCTGATAATTTTTCTCATGTATTTTTTTATCTCCCCTCCCCGGAAGATTATGTTAGATTGATGATTATTTTTTTTTAAAATCTTTCCCCGCAATATTTTTGCGTTCTTATTTGTAAGCACGCTTTTACCGGTTTTGGTTTCGATATCTTTGCGCGCGTTGCCGGCCACGCTTCCGCCTTCACGCGCCACGGTTTTGTTTTCGTCCAAATTTTTCGGTTCTCGCTTCTCGGAAATTTCCGTAGTCGCCGTCTCGGCCAGCATATTCAAAACCAATTCCAAATTTGTCATATTGTCGCGTAAATTTTCTTTCTTTAAATCTTTCAACCGCTTGTATTCTTTGGTTGTCATACCGGTCCACGCTTTGGTAATCTCATCAGTCAAAATGGCAAACTCCAAACCTTCTTTCACCCCTCGCTTTTCCCATTCATCGGTTAGCGCTTTGCGGATTTCTATGCTTTTTAATCTTTGATTCACCCATTCTGGGCTGTAACCCTTTTGCAGATAGGTTTTAAGCGCCCGATTGATAGCCAGTTCCGGATCCGCAGTTTCTTCCAGCCGTTCATATCCAACTCGAGCGAGCCATAGCTTGAACGGCTCGGCGTTTGGCGATGGAATGGATTGGATAAGACGAAGCATCGTTTCGGTATCAGCGGCATCTGAGGCGTAATATTTGCCGTCCTTAGCCACGAATTTCAGTTGTACGATTTTTTCGTACACCTCGCTACCTTCTTGATTCAGTTTATTTTTCAAGTCTGACCAATACCTTTTTGGTATTGTGCTACCAGTTAACGCCCCAACCACATCAACAACCGAAAAATACCAAAGCTCCTTTTCTTCGTCCCATTGACGCCGTATTTGCGCGCCTTCAAAAATTGCGATTGCTTTGTTTTTTGATTGATTTTTCATGGTATGTTGCGTGGCTACATTGTTACGGCCAGTTCGCCAAAATAAAATAGGGTTGTATATAATTGCGCGCACGACACTATTCATTAAATATCTTAAAGATGTCCTTCTTGATATGCGTCTCAGATTGATCAGATGGGAATATCGTTTTCAACTCGTAAGGAAAATACCCAGCAATCGCATTCCAAATTTGTGATCCTTCATCTTCGGGCTTCCAAAGTTGGCTCGAACATTCAGGTTTTCCTATAAGCCTATCTCGCAGTGTCTCTGAATCTTCAGGAGATATAATGTATATTTTTGCGCCAAACCCACTAATCGCTTGTACTAAACACTTGTTAATATGCTCATCTCTAAAACCATAACCAATAATTAATAATTTTACGCCCTCTCTGCAAATTGCCTGCTCAAATAATTCAAAATACCACTTAAGTAATGGCTCATTAATTATTTCCTCATACTTATTTATTCCCAACACCATTCTGTGATCCTCACCATACTTTGAAAAAAAATAAGATGTAAGCCAACCATATGAACCATGTAATTTTATATACTGAAAATTACCTAAAGAGGATAGATGCCGCTCTTTAAAATCATCGATATATTTTTGGTCTGGAAGTACCGCTCTATAAGTATCTGAACTCAATCGTTCCTGAAGTCCAAGCGGTTTGTGTTTCGATTTTCGCTCCAAAAATAAATCCTGGTTCAAAGTAAAACACGCACCAATTTCTTGCCCTGTACCAGCGAATAACGAGATTAACTTTCGCACACCATACCAATTGACACCATATGGATCACGTACAGTAAATGTATAATTTTTTAGCGTGCTATCCATATCTACATAACAATCTATAATAATTTGTTGAAATTCGTTTATGTAATTATTGTCTCTTAAAACTGCTGAATATACGTTCTCAAAATTAAAATCCTTTCGCATCATTTTTTTAATTTGTGACAATGAATCTAATTTTGGACTATTAAATATTTTAGACCACATCTCTCGCGCTAACAAACCACCAAAATTAGCAGTAAAGCCAGCACCTGTCAGTAATATATTTTTCTTAAATTGGATTTGCATACCCATGCTGTTGCCAACATCCTTATTAACTTATCAATTCAAGATACGGCCTACCACGCAATGTGCGTAATTCGCAATCTCTATGCCATGTACCAGCTGCTGGACTTTTTATTTCGACAATTTGCATAGTTTATTTATTTTAAATCTGTAACATTAGTCGCAATTTTTAACTTTGGCTAGCGGCTTTTTGTTCACCTAAATGCTCCCACCAAACATCAATCCTTTCAAGTTCAGTTTTAGCACCTTTACTCAGCATACCCTTCATCGCATTATAATATTTGCCTGCCTGCCATAAATTCTCTAAAAATGAAAATGCAGCCAATTCGCGAACTTTGGGATCACGTGCCATTAAACAAACCTCTATAAACTTAATGATTTTCTTAACCACATCTAAAGCTGCCGCATAACGAACCTTATCTTTTTTTTGCATCTGTGCAGCAATTTTATATTTCCTAATAGTAAATCTAGTCAACTCCCCAAAAATTATATGCTGCCCAACGTCATCGTCAAAATCGGTAAGTAACTTTTTGTATGTTCGTGAAAATTCAGGCAACGTTTTCAATAATTGCGCAATCACATTTTGATAATTTATATTTTCCATATATTTATCCTTTATCATTCTCTTTGATTATTATTTCTTTTTAAAAGCATCCTTTAAATCATTCAAAACCGCCGTAGCCGCCTTTGTATCCGGAGAATTCTTATTTTTATTTATCCATTTCTCCAATGCACGGATAGCATTCATGCCCTTTTCAGAATGCCACTTATTCCCAACTGGGTTACCAGTAGCTATTTCATATCTAATTGCATCAGCGGTATTGCCCGTTCCTATTGACCCAGGTTTATATAAATCGTCAATAATATTTTGCAATTTTTTATCAGTTACCGTTGGTTTAGGAACCTGGCTCCATCGAATATTGCTCACTGTTTTTTCCGCCGACTTGGCGGCATCAGTAGCTTGCTCAGCGGTTCTTGCCATTTCCGCGGTTTTTTCCACCGTCTTTGCCCCATCGGCAATTTTATCTGCCGTTTTAGCTACATCTTTTACCTCGTCTGCATAGCGAACGGCTTTTGTGAAACCAGCCGGTACAAATGGTATACAAGCCGCCGCAGTATCAACGGCCAAATCAACCGTTGCTTTTCTAATTGTGTCCATCCCTTTGGCCACACGAGTTTCATTTCCTTGCAATTCACCCATAAAGGTATTAGCCGCTCCAGAAACAAACGTCCCTACATCTACTATTACCATCGCCACATCCCATGGTGTCTCAAACCCTAACCCAGTTGAATCCATAAGATTGGTCGGGTTGTTATAGACATAAGAATAATCATTTAAACTTTGAGGATCGAGTATATTACCGCCAAGAGGATCCACGCTCGTAAACCTCCCAATCACCGGATCGTAGTATCTCGCTCCATAATACATCAACCCACTCTCATCGTCCTTCTCTTGATCCGTGAACGTAAACCGCGTTTGGAAACCACCGACCTTCTCGTTCACGCGTTCACTTCCAAACGGCAAGTAATCCAACTTCTGCACCATCAAACCGGCCACGTCGGTTATCACGCTGGCCGAGGTTAGATGGTCGTTGGAATTGTAATACAAACCAGTAGCATCCAGTGTTGCTATTCTCATATTATCAGCCCGCCAATAGGGCGGGTAAACAAAAATAAACCGTTACGGTTTTACCGTTAAACCGGCAAGAAAGGACTCAAACCAACGCTCTCGTCGCTTAGCATCTTGCTCGTTCCAGTATTGCACAAATTTATTATAATCTTCTGGCCAAGAAGGATAATACTTGCTAAACTCTTGCCAAAATTCTTTGGTACACACCAATAAAGCATGATCCTCTTGCGATGTCAAAAATCCCCAAGTTGCATCTATTGCACAGGTCATGGCCTCCAAATTCAACGGCAAAGAAAAATACTCATCATATGTTGAATTCTCACCTAGCCAAAACAAGTTATCAATAAAAGAGTTATTTGGATAAGCTACCTCTACTTGGGCAACATAAAATGTATTCTTGCCATTTATTGCCATACTTGCTTGCGCAACACTTTCAAACTGACGCTCATTCAATAAATACCCGTAAGTGGGATAGATCACAGCGCGAATAGGCATACCTGTATGTGCTGCATTAGAAAAAGGATCATTTGAAACATAGAGCTTGTTAAAAACTGCTAATGCAGCCTCTGGATTCTTTAATTTTTCTATCATATTATTTTACTCTCAAAAATAAATCGTTATGTAAAATTTATTTTTGAACAAATTTAATTTTTTTAACGCCCTTTTCAATACCATGGACGTCAACTGTAGCTGGGCCTCCATTGCTGGATACTGGTCGATAAGTTACAGTGCCACTCCCAGTTTTGCTTAAAGCAGTTAACCCATCTGATCCATTTTTCCCAAGTTTACTTATAGGATTATCTCCTCTCAAATGGTCAAATAGCGCCATAGCGTCATCTGCCGTTCCCACTACTTCTCGAATCTCAGGGCTACTCCCTGCTCGCCCTAAACCTGCCAACCCTAGCGTATCTACTTGTTTTAGCAACTTTGTAATTCTATATTGGTTTAACAACTGTATCAATTTTTGCCCTGCATCCGTCTTACTTAAGCTTCTCATCATCTGACTGCTTACCATAGGCAGTGCCATACCTAAACGAGTGAGGGCTTTGTCTAGATTGCTTAGATCTTCGCCTGTTAAGGCATTGCGCCCAGTGAATGATTCGAATGCATCAATCGCATCCCCGGTACCAGGTGTTGTCCGTGCTATAGTTTCTAATGTCAACCCGGAATTTTCTAACATTGCCGGTAACATTGGTAACGCGTTTTGTATGGCAGGTGCATTCATGGCCAAAACCGCAATGCCACCTAATAACGCTAAAAACAACACCGCCCCCTCGCCATTCGGATCCACATACTTCAACGGATTATTTCCAACATACGAATATTCATTCAACAACTGCGGGTTCAACAGCGCCTGCGCGAATTCGCGACGAGTCGTATCGACAACTACTGGGTCAACTGAGGTGAAACGACCAATCACCGGATCGTAATATCTAGCTCCGTAATACATCAACCCGCTTTCCGCGTCTTTTTCTTGATCCGTGAAAGTGAAACGGGTTTGAAATCCACCGACTTTCTCGTTCACGCGTTCACTACCAAAAGGCATATAATCAAGCTTTTGAACCATCAGACCAGCCGCATCGGTAATTACGCTCGCGGACGTTAAATGATCGTTACTATTGTAATACAAACCAGTCGGGTCAGACGTTGCTACCTTTATCCGCCCTATTGGCGGGCGAATATTATCAGCCCGTCAATCCTGCCGGGTAAACAAAAATATAATTACTTGATATTCTCCTGTTGCTTCACATAGCCCAACATCTCAGAAATCGCTTTTGTAACATCGTCTTTGCTTTTGCAAATGACGGATTTGATGGGATTGTCCAAGCTAGCTATTGCTTTTTCCCTATCTTCCCAATCTTCACAATAAGCCAATTCTACCTTCAATATACTATAATGTTCTCCCAAAAAACCTATCCACAGCTCATAGCTCTTATACCTCCAAATAAACATATCTTGACTAACTCCTAATCTCAACCTCTTATCATAAGTGCAATGTTCCTCTAATAAAATAGCCAATCTGTCTGTATCAAATAACTCGCTAAAAGTATCCCATTTTATTTTACCTATTGTAAACATTGCGATAAATTTCATATATATTTATGTTATTTAGTTAATTTATTATAGTCTTCTTTAGTAATTGGATGTCCGTGTATACCACCAGCAGATTCTTCTACTCTAACCCACTGCACCTCTTTGCCAGCACTTGCCCCGATTGTTTCGTCAAACTCCATCACTTTCCAATTTCTCCCATTAGTTACTTGCGTCCCTTTTTCCCATACATATCTTTCCAGTGCTTCTACGTTAAGACCAGGCCTATATTTTGCAACCCCGGAGGTAGTACCTTCAACTATATTTTTCCATGGAATATTATTAGGAGATAAATGCCGTGTATACTCCATCCACTCCACCCTCTGGCTCCGCCTAAGATAGCTTGCGAGTTGATCGCCTGCCTGTCTAAACCATCTAGCTGGTATAAGTGGCGCTGCAGTACCAAGCGCCGTCATAAATCGCCCAAAAGTACCTATGTTCTCCCCGGTCCAAAAACTTTTTCCTGTGGTAAGTTCATACGCATCTATAGCGTCTCCTGTTCCCGGCGACAAACTTAACGCGGCTTCCCCTGCCATCGCCGGATTATCCAACATTGCCGGTATCATTGGTAGCGCGTTTTGTATGGCAGGTGCATATGCGGCCAAAACTACAAGTCCACCGAATAACGCCGCAAATATCAACTCATTCTCGCCATTCGGATCCACATACTTCAACGGATTATTACCAACGTACGAATAACCATTCAACAACTGCGGATTCGCGAGCGCTTGCACAAATTCTTTACGTCCAGTATCCGCCACCACCGGATCCACGCTCGTAAACCTCCCAATCACCGGATCATAGTACCTCGCACCATAATACATCAATCCACTCTCATCGTCCTTTTCCTGATCCGTGAAAGTAAAATGCGTTTGAAACGCTCCGACTTTTTCGTTCACGCGTTCGCTTCCAAACGGATAGTAATCCAGTTTCTGCACTACGGTTCCGGAAGTATTCGTTATCACGCTCGCCGAAGTTAAATGATCAGGCGAATTGTAATACAAACCAGTAGCATCAAGCGTTGCTATTCTCATATTATCAGCAAAAAAAGAGATGCGCTGTTTCAATTTTACTAGGAAATGTGAGCACTGTTTATGCGAATAAATTCGCGTAATTTTGCCGTATAAATTTCTACAACATTTCTGAGTTTTTGCTCATTAATATGCACGATGATTTTTTGTCCTTTCCTTTCGGAATTCTGTACGCACTTATTAGCTACATCGAAATATTCCTGAACTAAAAAGTATAATTCTTCTTCCATTTTATTTCTATCAACATGGCCATATAAATTAACCGTATAAATTGAATCTATACGATCTAGTAAATTCAGCGCAGTTATTTCGGATGCCAAAAACTTTTCGCTTGCTTCAATAATTTTAAGGATATCTTTCTTCATATTATTCGTTTGTGTTAGAGGTTACTTTTTCGAAGCGAGACCAATTAATTTTTTTCTCTGGGATTACATTACCAATAGTTTTCTGATCATCTAAAAGAGGCAACCTAACATTATTTTTGATGATGTTATAATTTTTATTCAAAGTATCGTAATATAAATCCCCCGTTTGATAAGTATCTATTACTATTTCTGTCGTAACGCCTCGACTCTCTCTGCCAACCAATCTTTTAAGAGCATACTCCGTGATATTAATCCCTGCCGCATTTAAACTATTCTGGGCTACTTCGAGTCTTTGCGTGAACGATTTTGTTAAATTTAGCAATCTTTTAGTTATTTCGTCATCAATTTCTTTGACAATGTTTCGTGCCGCCGCACCACCCACAAACGGTATTAATATTAAACCACCGCTCAATGCTCTCTGCCACGATTGCAATTGCTCACCGGTAAACCACGCGCGCCCAGACGCAAATTCAGTCACGTCTTGCATAGTCTCAACATAAGGTGTCAGACTAGTGGCAAACGACTCTAATTGTTGATACCCTGTCGAATTTCTCATTTTTTCCATTTCTATTGCCATTGGATGTCCCGCCGAATCATACGCGGGTAAGTTTGATAGCCCTGTTGGATCAATATATTTTAGCGGATTATTTTGGGTATACGCATACTTATTGAAACTCTGCGGCTCCATAAAATTACCAAAAGCCGGATCCACGCTCGTAAACCGTCCAATCACCGGATTGTAGTACCGCGCACCGTAATACATCAATCCTGACTCCGCGTCTTTTTCTTGATCCGTAAACGTAAACCGTGTATCAAAGCCGCTGGTTTTGACATTCACACGTTCACTACCAAAAGGCATATAATCCAACTTTTGAACGATGCCACCGCTCGTATTTGTTATCACACTCGCGGACGTTAGATGATCGTTGGAATTGTAATACAAACCAGTAGCATCCAGTGTTGCTACCCTCATATTATCAGCAAAAACGTAGTCCGTAAACGCGCCGGTTTGATCGACTTCCGAGAGTTCGCCAAGATAGGTACGGCTTTTCCACGAACGATAAATCAGAAAAGCAAGAATATATGGCCTTATTCATCATTCATCTATCGCATATTTTGCTTTCATGTATAAATAGTCTTTAGGGGCATATGGGTCACCATACGGAAAATCAGGCTCCTCTCTTTTAAGAAGTCCCACAATATAGTCTATGCTATAATACTCTTCCAAAAATTTGAAGCCTAATTTGGTGAACTCCGTTTCATGATCGTATAAATTTACAAGAAAGTTTAATAACTGTTTTTCATCCAAGAAATCCTCTACAAAATAATCCTTACCCTTGCCAGAGGCCTCAACCCCTAAAAGTTTCCCTTTGTATTTTTTTACTATTTGTTGTTTTTTGTCCATAAATTACTCAGTTGTATAATTCCCCTTCTTAACCCTTTGCTCATACCCCTTTATTACGTTTTCATTATTCACTGAACCGAAAGATTTTATATTACCACTTTTATCAACAATGGTTCGCATTTTCGACTGTTGATTATAATATATTTTTTCTGAACCCTCCGCAAATACGTGCGTAAATTGTTTCTCATCTATAAACTTATTTGCCATTTGATAGTAATCTTCAACATTCTTTGCCCCAACTTCTGCCCCGTGCTTCATAAAGTGCCCTACCATATTTGCAACGTCATTTCCTGCCTTTCCAGCTGTCCATCCACGTGCTCCGAACTTAAATGCTATATTCTGAACAAACAACTTTGTCAACTGTATCATATCATCAGCTTTGGTACTTACTGTTCTGAAATAATCTATAATCTTTACCGCTCTGCTTCCATTCTTTATATATCCTACTATTGAGGGAAGTGGAACGAGTGTGCCTAGTGAATCTAGCCCTAAAAAAATGACGGTTCCAACACCTGGATTGCGATAGAAGTCATAAGCAGAAAGTCCCAAGGAAATCAAATCTAACGCTGTTTCCAAATACTGTCCCGTGGGGTCGGTATACTTCAATGGATTGTTTCCGACATAGGAGTACGCGTTGTGAAGCTGCGGGTTTAAAAACGCTTGCACAAATTCTTTGCGCGTAGTATCGACAACTACCGGGTCAACTGAAGTGAAACGTCCAATCACCGGATCGTAGTATCTCGCACCGTAATACATCAATCCGCTCCAAGGATAAGATTATTTGCCACAATTTTCCACTACTGCTTTTGCAACATCCTCTTTCACTTGAGTAAGAGTAACGCTTTTAAGCATTTTTTCGGCTTTATTTTTTTCATTTTTTGAAAAGCTGTTTGAAAAATAATAATCAACGCCTATGATCCGATTGCCGAAAGGAATTCTATAATAATTATAAACATCCGCACTATTATCTTCAGATTGTTGATCCCAAGCTGCATCATATCCATTAAAAGTGGATTTTTTATATTTGGGTCCTGGCTCCACTAAAGAAAATCTAATAACGTTCTCTACGCTTTCATAATTTTCTGCAGAAATAATAAGAAAACTGGATTGTTTGTCCTGATTCATTTCACTTTTCTTGGATAAATAAATTGCATACGGATCATTCGAATATATAAATTCATCCGGATATCTAACCTCTGCTACAACGTCCCCGACTTTTAAACGAAGACAGCTAGATAAATCTTTGTTAAACCAAGGCAATTTACCGGTGGAATAAAGAATAAAAGCAAAAGCAACTAAAGCAATGATTATAATTGGAAGTAGTAAAGTTTTTTTCATAGGTATTTTTTATTCTTTCTATTTATGACTTGGATTCTCTAATAACAGACTTTGGCGCTGGTGTATAAGGGATACTGGTATAGTTTTGATTCGCATTTGGTAATGTACTTTGATTTTGATAGCGAGCCCAACCTTGCACCTGCAAACTTTGCAGGCGATTGCCGACCGTATACATCGCCTGCCCTTGTTCATCATAACTTCTAGCTAATGGTTGAGAAAATAAACCTGTGTTAGTGCTCACATTTTGTTCCATAGTGTAAACATAGCCAGTACCCGATTCCTTATCAAAGGTAACCTCGACTATTATTCCAACATGGCCGTATTGACCCCCAGACCAGGAAATAATATCGTTTTCTTGCGGCATACTCTGACCACTGTTTTCATAAACAACATATGCCCCGGGGCCTCGATTTGGATTATTTTGCTTAAGTGCCCAATTAATATTAGCCTGATTCCCATAAGCGTCCCCATTCCCTGTACCCTTTAAATTAACATCATTTTGATTCTGAGAAAAATCTTTGACAAGGGTAGTACATTGATAAGGATGAACACCTTGCCCCTTCTGTAAACCTGCGCTCCTTACTTGCGTTTCTCGATATTCGCCTAAAAGTTGGCCATAATTGTTTGGTTCTCCACTTGCCTCATAAGGCTGATACTCGCCCACCGTTTCACCAGTAACATCTACAAATCTTAATGGATTATTACGAGCATAGGAATGAGCGTTTGATTGCTGCGGATCTAGTAGATATGCCCCGGGAGTATGTATAACGACCGGATCCACGCTCGTAAACCTCCCAATCACCGGATCGTAGTATCTCGCCCCATAATACATCAGCCCGGACTCCGCATCTTTCTCTTGATCCGTGAAAGTGAAACGGGTTTGAAATCCACCGACTTTCTCGTTCACGCGTTCACTACCAAAAGGCATATAATCAAGCTTTTGAACCATCAGACCAGCCGCATCGGTAATTACGCTCGCAGAGGTTAAATGGTCGTTGGAATTGTAATACAAACCAGTAGCATCCAGCGTTGCTATTCTCATATTATCAACAAAAACGTAGTCAGTAAACGCGCCGGTCTGGTCGACTTCCGAGAGCTCGCCAAGGTAAAAATTGGCATTCTTAATTTGGCTTTATAAGTTCTAATTTAGATGGAGTATATCCGGGACTAAGGACTTTCTTTACACTCTCTTCCCAATCATACCAAAATGCTGGATCAGCAGTTGCACCATCTTCTAAAAATTGTAAACCTCCTAACAAAACACCAATCTCCCCCTGCTGTTTTTCTCCTCTTTCATAATACGCATCTAAAAAACACTTCATGGCTTCAAAGGCTTCTAAAATAGTTAACTTTTTCACTTTCCACCACCTCCTTTCTGTTGTAATTTTAATGGGGATGATAAGCCAGTTTCTGGATTAAAAGTTTTAGGCGCGGTATTAAGACCTCCATTCCTTATTTGCCCTTCATATACTTCCACCCATACTTGCTCGCCATTTTTTGTTGTTTGCGCATACCACTGATTACCATTTTTATCAGTCCAAATTTTACTAAGAGACACTAAATCGCGTTTACCATTAGTATAGTCGAGTTTGTAATTTATAATTTTTTTTGGCCACTCCTCATCGTACGTATAGCCTTCAAGCGTATGAATAAACCCGTGCTCAACATAAAGCAAAAAACCAGCGCCGTGTTGCAAACCATCAATTGTGGCAGTGACATCCCCAAATTTAAATGACTTGTCATCTATTCTTTCGACATTCTCTGGGACCGAAAAAGTCGTAAAAAAGCCAACACCTGTTGATTTACGCTTGCACACCTTACTAACTATATTTTGCTTATACAAAATTTTTAAAACTGGATCATCACCCTGTAAAAGCATCTCCATAACATTTTTTTCAAATGAATTGTACATACTGCAAAATTTAATTTTTTGTATTACACAATAAAAGAAATGCCTTGCTCCCCATCGTTTTAATTTGCAATCTATTAATTATGTAAGACAAATGATTACTTAAAATTATGCATAATTTTTTTAACATTCACTCATTTCTTATATGCAGTCCCTATCTTTGCAACGCCGTCCGTCACATTACCTCTAACTGTAATTTGCTGTTTACCAACTGTTACATTTATTTCAAAAACGCCGGTCGTTCCCTCTTTCGTAATTGCGGATTGTGTAGCTTGATTAATTGCCTCATAAGCTTTCTGTTGGGTACCAAATTCTTTTACCAGTGCATCTAAATTATGGCTTTTTGTACCAAATATGTGATTAAGCTTATTTGCATCAATTTGACTAGTTCCTATTTTACCCAACGCCTTCCCCCCAAACTTACCCAACGCATACGCCTCAACAGCTTTTTCTGTTATTTGCCCCAGTACTTGCCCGCGCTCGTAATCGCTCGCGTTCCAATACCATGTGCCAGACTCTTGCGCTTGTTGGGCATAACCTTGACCTGCTTCGGAAAATGCTTGCCCAGGATTGCTTATGGTATCGCTAATCTCTGCGGCAGCAAGGCTAACGGCATTAGCCATACTTGCAACAGTTTGCATTGGATGGGCGAGTTGTTGCCCAAACCAAATGGCCGTATTACCGACACTCTCTACAAACCCCACTACCGCACCACCAATTGTTTCCTTCGGCCCCTTTCCATTCGGATCAACGTATTTTAATGGATTATTTACAGTATAACTATATGCGTTCCAATATTGCGGATTATACAACAACTGCTTATTGATCGTGAAAATTGCCGGATCCACGCTCGTAAACCTCCCAATCACCGGATCGTAATACCTCGCCCCATAATACATCAGCCCGGACTCCGCATCTTTCTCTTGATCAGTAAAAGTGAAATGCGTTTGAAATCCGCCAACTTTTTCGTTCACACGTTCAGAACCAAACGGGAAGTAATCCAACTTCTGCACCATCAAACCAGCGGCATCGGTTAACACGCTCGCTGACGTTAGGTGATCGTTACTGTTGTAATACAAACCAGTCGGATCAGACGTTGCTATTCTCATATTATCAGCAAAAACGTAGTCCGTAAACGCGCCGGTTTGGTCGACTTCGGAGAGTTCGCCAAGATAAGTGCGGCTAGTGCCGTCTGGTAAAATCTTTTGTACTCGGTCGTAGCCATCACCGTAAAGATAGTGGGAAGTGCCGGCGGTGTTGGTGAGAGTAGTTAGGCGATTAAGGTAGTCGTACTGATACGCGATTGCTTCGCCAGCTCGCAATGACGAAACCATACTGCCGTTCGTATCGTAGCTGTAAGTATCACTTCCGGCCAAAGTTACTGCCGCCGGATGGCGGGCATCATTGTACTGATACGCACCCACTCCGGTTTTGCTCAAGATATTACCAGTTGCAGAATAGCTATAGTCCTCGGTCGTGGTAGTGCCGCTAGTTATCGCCGCGTGCACCAAACGATCCAAGGCGTCGTAATTGTACTGCGCGTCGTGCGGCAAACCAGTGCCGCTATCAACAACGCGCGTGATGTTGCCGACGCTATCATAAGTATAACTGATGTCCTGATACGCCACTGTGCCAAAAGTGGTTTTTTTGTTGGTTAATCGATAGAGCTTATTGGCATCATAAGTATAAATTGATTGCACGCCGTTGCCAAAGTCCAAACGGCCAAGCGCGCCGGTTACCGTGTAGTCCACTCCCGGAACCCGGGTCGCGCTGTTTTGCCGCACTGCTTCGATTCTGCCTAAAACATTGTAATCATGCTCTACAGTCGAATTGTCCGGATAAGTGATTTTTTGCAAGGCGCCAAAGTTATCATACAAACTTCGAGTCACAAAAGAGTTCGGTGGTAAAGTGCCGCTTGGATCGTTGTACAACCCCATAATCTCGGCCGGAGTTAAAGCTCGGTTGTAAATTCGGAGTTCATCAATCACTCCGTCAAAAGGCGTGTAAGTTGAATCGTTGCCGCCGATACCGCAAAGCCCGCGAACGCCCGGCTGGACCCACTGGTCTTCGCCGTCGTTGACGCCGTTAACGTAAAATATCCGGTGAACACCGTCAGAGACCAAAGCCACGTGATACCATACTCCCGGGGAAA
>Ga0209211_10000927_pt1 | contig 57897 bp, 69 predicted proteins | sample RifGroA2_FD_183992 | JGI IMG/M metagenome (GOLD analysis project Ga0209211, IMG submission 183992) | Groundwater microbial communities from Rifle, Colorado, USA - Groundwater A2 (SPAdes) (version 2) | ecosystem: Environmental > Aquatic > Deep subsurface > Groundwater | place: Rifle, Colorado... | reverse complement strand
ATACGCCTTACGGATACGCGAGCAGCGTTTGCGTTAAGCCCGCAACCGGGGTCCTTGGCCGTGCCGCTGATCGTTGCTATCGAGGCCGGAAAGAGAAATCCTACACTGAATACAATTTATAAACTTGCAAAAGCCCTAAAAGTTTCAGCCGGTCAGCTCCTTCCTTTTTAACTCAAAGCTTATTGAGCGTAGCCTGATTTGAGAGTATAATGTACTCACTTTTTACATGAGCATTAAATTCCAAAAAATAAGCAATAACTTAATAATACTTATAATCTTAATATTTAGTGTCTTTATATTAATTCATGTCTTGTTCCCCGTGGAACTTATCAGCGCGATCTCGGATAACTTCAATAAAGTGGCTATCGGTATTGCTGCACTGATCACTGCATATTTTGGTAGCTCATATTTTCGAGAAGAACTATCCAGAAAAAGGAGTATTAAATTTTACAGGGAGAAATATCCGCCTCAACAACATGGTAAGACTTACAAATTTATTGAAAGCGTAAAAACACCTGGCGCTATTTTCCTACTTGATCTCCAAAGTCTGCACAAGCACCATGTCTGGAATATGAAAACAATGTACGATATGGGTTGGCAGGTATACCTACCTGCAGAGCAATTACCGGACGAGAACTTCCTCTCATATTTAATTGGTGATCCAATACGAACGAGAGGTGATTTAGGAGAATAGATAAAATATGACAGAGACACAAACGATTGACGAGGCATTTAGGATTTTTTCGTTATCTCTGGACGATCTACGCAAGATTCTTGAGGCGGAGTATCATGGTCCTGGACCAAATTTTTTGGCAGGCGAAGTTGTTATGGCGGTAACCGAACCGATAGCTAAAACGTACCACCCTTTTGTAGTGGGAAGAGGAGGAGTTCAGAATCCAGCTACTACTTTGGGTGAAATTGACGCAAAAGAAGCCGCAACCCATTTTTTTGAAAACTGTTTTTCTAATACGAGGTATGGTCAGTTAGCTTATCTTATTTGGGATTGCTTCCGAAATGGTCACGTTCATTTATTTCAACCAAAGAAAATAATCAATGTTTCATTACCACAATATAATAATTCCTTTTTGGCAGGCGTTCATTGGTCGAGTACAAAACCAAGTGAAATAACAAACGATTCTAATCAGGAACAACAAGAAAGATCGGAGCATTTGCAATTCGCATTAACGACGATCGGAAGACGTAGCCGACCATTTTTTAGATTCTCTCCATTATTTTATTATCTCGATTTAGTAGAGGCTGTTCAAACTTTTCGTAATATGATCGATAGCGACAATGTTCTTAAGCAAAACTTTTTAGGAGGATATCAGCTTTTGGTTGACGCAAAACGAATGGATTTCAATAGTCGACTGCGTGCGGCAGAGCAGAATTTGATATTGTCCGAAATACAGAATATTTAATCCTGAAGTTCATGAATAAATATTTAATTAATTATAAAATCGCAACCGTCGCAGAACTAATAAAAAGTTTCAATTTGGGTGGATACGATTTCAGCTCTTATACCGAAGAGTGGTGGAATTGCGACGCCTGGGTGGCTTCAAAAGTTATCGAGGCTAATAATGCGGGCGAAGCGCGATATAAATTTATTACAGACTTAATTCCCCAGGTTGAAAAATGTTCCGTTGTTTCACAGTGCGCATTTAGGATTGTTGCGAATAGCTATTTTATTTACAAACAAAATAATAATCCCGATAAAGTGATTTTTATTTATTACGTCCGTGATGTTGGACATACTGGGCTTCATTTTGACACTCAAGAGATCGAACAACTTCCAAAACTTGATTTGATTCCTAATCAAAAAGGATTGTTTTATATTATGGAAGCTGCTAATGCCTCCACTTTTTACACACGATTGAGTATGCTGTTAGCTTCAGCAGAAGGGTTTGCAGGAGAAATCCGAGCAAAGAATCAGACGAGAACGGACCAAACAGCTTTGGAGAACATATTGGGATCTGAACTGTACAAAAAACTTTACTCTTATGGTACAGGTTTACGGCACAAGTTATTCCATGGCAATATCCAGGCTCATGATCTGTTCGACGGATTGACTGAACAAATATATGACAAGTTGAGAACATACCTAAAAACCCAATTTGATATCCAGCTAGAGGAGAACGTAGTCCACCCGCAGAGAAACTTTAGCGATAATTTTCAATATGCGAGTACGTTTGAGAAACTAAAAGACGAGAAATATCTTGACTTAAAATTAATCGAGGAGGTTTTTGACGATGATAACCCCAAAAAGCATGAAACAGAACGACTTATTTTCGATGGTTATGTAGAAAGTCCGGAGGACTACTAATCCTGCTATTATATAAATAAGAATAAATATGGATAAAAAATTCGCAATAGTAACAGGTGCCTCAACTGGAATAGGGAGGGCGATCTCGTTGGGATTAGCCCAAAGTGGTTATGCGATTGCTTTGGTTGGCAGATCCGAAAGTGGATTAAACGATACGCGGGATCAGGTAACTAAAAATGGAGGTCAAGCAGAAGTGCTTATTTGCGATTTAGCAAAATCTGAATCTGTAGAAAGCCTGATTGGCACGATAAAAGAACAAACTCACAAAGTAGACGCGCTTGTTAATGTTGCTGGTATTTGGCACGGAAGTAACGAGGTTTATGCCGGCAAAGATTTTGAAACATTTCCCAAGGAAGTAATTGTAGACACGTTTTCAGTTGGTCTTATCTCTCCCACTCTCTTGGCCCACGCGCTTATTCCGCTAATGTCGAGAAACAGCAAAATAGTAAACATTTCGGGGACGTTTGAAAATGGTGCCAAAGGTTGGCTTCCATATTTTGTTTCCAAAAAAGGTATCGAAGATTTGACCATTGGTTTGGCGGAGGAATTAAAGGATAAAGATATACAAGTGAATGCGGTATCGCCGTCAGATACGGCAACAGACGCTTACAAAAAATATTTTCCTCAATATATATTCGAGGCAATAGAACCTTCAGAAATAGCCCAACAAGTAATTTACTTATGTTCTAACGGAGCTAACGACATTACCGGCAAGGTATTTGTAATGAAAAAAGGTAAAGAACCGTACGAGGGTTATCATAGTTAATATATGAACAACTTAATTATTCTTGGAATAGTAATTTTATTTAGTTTGGTTTTAGGTTTAATAAAATATAGTAGTTTAGCCGATCAATATAAGGGTAAGAATTGGCAATCAAAATTCAATGAAATATGGAACGATTTTGTAAACTTTCTTATTGCGGGGTTAATTGGATATTATTTTGTTTTAGTTAAATGGCCACTACTCCAAAAAGGTGAGGCTTTGAATACAGGTGATTTCTTCTTATTTATTATTTTCGCGCTAGGATTATTTGGTCACCTTTGCGTAATTTCGAAGAATATTACGGACGGAGTAGAAGAAATTTTGAGGGGAATAAAAAAGAAGATCGCCTAAGCGGAGAGTTGTAAAAGATTTTGCGTTTGATTTAAAAGGAATTCTGGTTGCTGGACTAACTCTGACCAATTCACGGTTCGGAAATCGTTCCACGGATCGAGCCCATGATTTCTTATTCGAACTAAGTTCCGGGGACCTCTGTTTTAGCAAATTTCGTATCATATGCTATTATTTTGCGTATCATTATGATACGATAAATTTGTATGAATGAATCGATAATTTCCATAAGACAACAGAATATAATCAATTTCCTGCTTATTAAACCGCAAAGCAGATCAGAAATTGAATCCAATCTTATAAAAATTTTTTCAGTATCCAAAATCACCCTTATTCGCGACTTGAATGATCTTATAGATAAGAAATGGATTCAGGTTACGGGAATGGGACGTGCAGTAAAATATCAGCTAAATGAAGATAGTCGTATCTTTCTTCCTATCAGCCCTGAGGATTATTTTTCGGAAAAATCGAATATAAGACAATTTGCCAAAGAAAAATTTAACGATTCAATTTTCGATAAACTGCATAAACTTTTTAATTCTGAAGAAATTAAATATATTTCTGGGAAATTAAATAAATTATCACAGAAAAAAACTCTGCTTGATCCTGTGATTTATAAAAAAGAGATTGAAAGAATAACGATAGATTTTGCCTGGAAGTCTTCAAGAATTGAAGGAAACACTTATACATTATTGGAAACAGAGCAACTGATAGTAAATAAAAGGGAAGCAGAAGGGCGGAAAAAGGAAGAGGCTGTAATGATTCTCAATCATAAGGATGCGCTTGACTATGTTTTGAGTAATTCCGAGATTTTTCACAATTTCTCACTTGAGACAATATTGAAAATTCACTCTATTCTGATAAAAGATTTGGGAGTATCCGAAAATGTCAGGTCACAACCGGTAGCAATAGCCGGTACGAACTATCTTCCTCCAAGGGATAAAGAATCGTTGAGTAAATATTTATCGACTTTTATTGATATGGTTAACCAAGAACCCTACCCTTTGTCAAAAGCTCTAATAGCAGTATGTCTTATTTCCTATCTTCAACCATTTATTGACGGGAATAAAAGAACCGGCAGGATGTTGGCCAATGCCATTCTAATCTCAAATGATTATATTCCTTTATCATTTCGCAATGTGAATGAGCTGGAATATAAAAAAGCTCTGATATTATTTTATGAACAGAATGTAATAACCGCATTTAAGACTATGTTTACTGATCAGCTGTTATTTTCGAATTCCAGTTATTTCCGTATATAAATATCCTTACTAATATTTTAGAAATATAACGGTTCGGATAATATCTACTAGGGGGAGTTAAGGAGTTCCACAAACGTATCCTCATGCAAAAATTTCTAATGTCGATTCTTGTTATGAACAAACCGAACCCACAATATATTCCGCCAAAGATAAATATACTTCTTCTTTTCAGATTAATCTTGATTCTAACAAACCTCGTAAATTGTCTTTTAGTTAAGTTAAATCTTCACAAAAATATTATGGATGTCCTTCCACAGAATACCCATTCAGGGTAACCTAAATCCGCCATCTCGTTCATATGGTAGCAAGTCTACGTTTGAAAAAGATTCATTTGTGGAGTTCTCTGGAGAAAAAGAGTGTCGAATCATTGTCTGCGATTATTCCGTTAAAAGGTTCTTTTTCTCTTGATAATAGTCGGGTTTCGATGGTAGTCATTTTTTAGTTACTATGTTGTATATTCTCAAATATTCATCCACCATCCTGGCAACTGTAAATTTCTTTTCCACATGTTTCCAGCAGATCATACGCATTTTCAAGTATTCCTTTTGGGATAAAGAATATATCTTTTTCACTGCTTCGCATAATCCTTCCAATCCTGTTTTTTTATAATCCAGTTTCCCCGAATATCACTATCTGAAGGATTGACTATAAAACCAGTTTCCCCATCTTTAATAATTTCAGGTATTGAACCTTTGGCATGGTTCACTTCAAGGAGCCTGGAGAGTATGAAGTAACCATCTTAAAAACCTTTGCACATCCTGCTCGTCTCTTAAAAAATACTTCGCAAGCGAGTCCTTAGACAATCCGACTTTTATTGTTATATCATTAGCTAACTTTTCAAATGCTTCCTCATCCGTCTTGCTGTCGCCAATATAGATAATTTTACCAATATCATCTGAGGATAGTTTTTTGAAGCCATTGATCACTTCTCCTTTTGTCCAGCCCATGTGCGCCCGGATATCATATGTATCTTTATCCATAAGGAGGGAAACTTTATGTCTTCGCAGGTACTTTGCAAGCTTCTTATGGAGACTATACTCCAGTTCTAATTTTTTCCCAGAAATTACCTGCCTGTAATGAAAAGCAACCGAGTATATTTTATTTTCCACAAGCGATCCTTTAAAATTTTGGCTGATATCCTCCATTTCAAGTTTGATGGCTTTTAGTGCTTCGAGTGTTTCCGAAGGGACTTCGGCGGTAAAACAACGCCCTCTGTATTCCCACTCCATACCGTGACTGCCTGAGTACATAATACCTTCAATACCAACCCTTGCTTTTATGTCACTAAGGGTGCGCCCGCTTACAATAGCCAAATGCAGATGTTCCATCGAAGCCAATTTTTCCAATACTGATTTTGTTTGCTTGGGTAATTTGCTTTGTTGGGGAATTGACCTCAAGGGTGAAAGCGTGCCATCGAAATCCAGAAACAAAGTCGTCCTGGCGGCCTTTTTAATGTTGGATTCTATAGATTTTAAGTGATTCCATAAATATTTCATGCTATCCGAGACGAACCATTGTTTTTAAGAACTCTGCTGACCAGCGATAAACATTATGGTCTTTTATCGTTTCCCGTAATTTCTTCATTCGCTTTATTTGTTCGATCGGAGTCATTTCTAGAGCTGTATGTAAAGCCTCAGCAGTTTGATCAGCATCATAAGGATTAATTATTAGCGCATCTCTCAATTCACTTGACGCACCTGTAAATTGGCTAAGAATTAGGACTCCTTTTTCATCGCTTCTGGCTGCGATATACTCCTTGGCTACAAGATTCATTCCGTCATGTAAAGAAGTAACCAGACAAACATTTGCTTTACTGTAATAGAAATCAAGTTCACCATGGCTATGCCTTTTTTTAATAAAAATAATGGGTTTCCAATCTCCTGATCTGTATTTCCTGTTGATTCTTTCTGACTCTTGCGTTACTTCGTTTTCGAAATCCATATATCTTTTAATTTTGCTTCTAGTCGGCGGTGCGATTTGTATGAAAGTAAATAGGTTTTGGTATTTAGGATACTTTTCGAGAAAAAGCTCAATCGCTTTGAATTTTTCAAGAATACCTTTTGTGTAATCCAGTCTGTCGACTCCCAATCCGATATACTTTCCCCTGATATGAAGATTTTTAATAATATTCTGATTGTCTTCGGCAGAATCATGTTCTCTTTTAAACCCGTTAGTAAAGGCTATACTGATGGGGAAAGGCTTAATAAATGAGGTGTGCCTGGAGCGTGTTACCGCAAACTGTTCCCAATCGATAAGCGATTCAAGCTCATGTCCTATCGTATCTATAAAATTATTACAGTGGAGTTGTGTGTGAAAAGCCACAATATCCGCTCCCAACATTCCGTCAAGTAATTCCTTTCTGAAAGGACAGATACTGAAAGACTCGGAATTCGGCCAAGGTATATGCCAGAATAATCCTATTAAAGCATCAGGGCGGCTCTTTTTAATTATTCTGGGAAGCAGTGCAAAATGATAATCCTGGATGAAAATTATCGGTTGGCGATCTTTTCTTATTTCTTCGAGAACTACTTTGGCAAACTTACCATTAACAATTCTATACTGCTCCCAATCGTCTTTTCTGAATATAGGGCGCGTATGGGCAATATGGCAAAGAGGCCATAAACCTTCATTGGAAAAACCATAGTAATATCCCTTTTCTTCATTAGGTGTCAACCAAACCCTCCGCAAATTATATTTCGGTTCATTGGGCGGAACTCTTATTTCATCTCCTTTATCGACTACTTCTTTGTCAGCATTTCCGCTTCCATGGGCAACCCAAGTTCCTCCGCAAGATTCCATGATGGGCTCGATCGCTGTAACCATACCGCTAGCAGGAAAAAAATAATCGATTTTATTACCGTTTCTTGTATGGATATAGGGTTCTCTATTTGAAACAACGAAGATATTTCTACCTTTCAATATATCTTTTACGAATTCCTTTAAACGTTCCGAAGTCCATGGGGAATCAAGTTTTTCAAGCCGTAATCTTGCTTCTTCACTAGCTGTTAACCTTGCCTCAATAAGACTTCTCTGGATTTTGTTTACTTCTTTGACCAAGGGCTGGAAAAAAGGATATGCAGGAATTTTATTTGAGGAATCGGGATTATTGTTAAGTCTTGCGGTTTCTATTGATTCCACAATATTCTTTACCGGGGAGAAGATAATCCATCGAATAATAAGGATTGTAGCAATCGATAGGAGTAAAACCTGAGTAAAGAGACGTATTAAAGTATTTCTCCATATTTCATTAAGTCTCGTATCGATATATCCGGCATTTTGAACGACCATGAGGGAACCGACAACACTTTTATCATCATGAAGAGGAACCGCAAAGATATACATTTTCTTTTCCTTAAAGGATGAGAAATCTCCGTTTGCCTTATCGCTGTCCATAACATCGGCGGTGATTTTGGCAGCATCGGGCATTTCTTTGGGAAGGGTGGAAGAAACAGCTATGATATTGCCTTTATTGTCGATAATTGCCAGTCCCGCAAATCTCTCTTTATTGGCATATTTTTCCACCACATCCTGAAGGTATTTCTCCGATTTATTAATGAAATTCGGTTCAATAGTCTCCCTCAGACTTTCTGCAAGGAGAGTGGATCTGTATTGAATGTCATTTCGCAGCCGTTTTTCTTCATTACTGGCTTGATTGAAAGTGAAGGAAACAGCAATAAGAGTGACGATTACAGTTATTAAAAAAATGGCGGCAAAGATTTGTTTCATTTTAGGGTTTTATTTTAACATAAATTCCTTAAGCTCTCCCATGAAAGATGAATAAAAGGGAAATTTACAATGGAGAAAGTTGTAGTTTTTTAATTTCTAACAATCTTTGCTTTAATACGCCTATGTATCGTAAATCCTGAAAAGCACTGATAATTGAAGCATAATTTATGGTTATAATAATCCTAGGCTCGGGAAGCAAGTTAAATCAAGCGATATCTTGTGCTTCTTCCTAATCCGATGCGTTCAACTTTATTGAGTTTTAATAGTTTATTTAGCACTTGGTTGATCGTAGGTCTGGCAACGCTGGTATTTTTGGCAATCTCAAGAGGTGAGGCTTCAGTTACTTTCTGCATATAATTCCACACTCTCAGTTGTATTGGTGACAATATTTTCTCTACTGTCTCAAAAGTCAGTAAATCTACGGCCATTTGCGATTGCCTAAGTATGATTTTTACAAAGAATTGTAACCACGAAATGATATTTTCACTTTTATAATTAAATGTTTTTTGGCTGCTTCGTAAAGCCAGATAGTAGTCCGGTTTATTATCCTCAATTAATTTCTCATGAGAAATATAGGGAATATATAGATAACCCTCTTTTAGAAGCAAAAGATTAGTCAGAATCCGTGATAGCCTGCCGTTTCCATCCTGAAACGGATGTATTTGCAGGAATTCAACAATGAAGTTCCCAATTGTGAGAATAGGATGATAAAGTCTTTCTCTCATTGCTTTTTGTGTCCATTCAACCAATTCCTGCATGGCTATTGAAGTCAAATAAACGGGTGTAGTGTCAAACAGGACACCAATTGACTGGCCCTTTTCATCAATCATATGCACTTTATTTTCCATGGTTTTATAGTTACCTCTATGTTGTATATCCTTTTGGACGTATTTCAGCATTTCTTTGTGGAAATGTTTAATACTGCTTTCACTAAAAGTAAGATTTTGCCATGAATCAAAGATGTTTTGCAGAAGCTCAAAATACCCTTTTACTTCCTGTACGTCCCGGTCTTTAAACTTTTCAATTGATATGCCACGCATGAGCTTTTCTATATCTTCATCTGATAGCAATGCTCCTTCAATACGGGTTGAAGATCCCGTTGATGTGATCAGTACAGAGCGTTTTAGGCGTGTTAAAACCTGCGGATGAAGATTTGCTCCCGCTGACCATCTGCCTTTCAATTCATCAATGGCCGCAATGTCTTTCCATATTTCAGAAGATATTTTTTGTAGACGTATATCAAGTTTATGCATGTTTGTCATTGTATTATTATATATACACTATATAAGATTATATAAGATTAGTCAAGATTTGTATTGGAATAAGAGCAAGTTTGGCTTTATCGATCTCAAGTCCTGGCTGTTGTTCAAACTTCGCATCCTGAAAAATCTCGATAAGAAGAAAGATAAAAATAGAAATTCTATTATTTTTTGAGCATAAATAATAAGTCTTTACTGGCGTCAATTTTAGAATCAATAAATCTGAACTATTAATGCAGATCTTTCTTGAAATAACTTAAAGAATGACCTTTTGGGTAATTATCAAGCTTCCCATATAAAGTGTAGCCTAGTTTTTCATAAAAGCCGGGGGCTTGCCAAGAAAGAGTATCTGTATAAGAAAGATAGCATTTTCTTTTAATTGCTTCTTTTTCAACTGCTTCCATTAGTTTTGTACCCAAACCCTGATTTCTCAATGATTGATCAATCCACAGAGTCTCAATATGCATTGCTTCCCAACGGAAAGATACGACAATCGCTCCGACAGTTTCATTCTTTGTATTTTTTAAAACAATGGAAAAATAATCATCTTTTTCTTTTCTTATATGCCCCTTACTTTCATGGTAAGCTATCATTCCCTCAATAATGATCTTTTTATCTTCTGACGAGGGCTCTCCGTTTGTGGGTATTAGTTTAAAGTCGTCCATAAAATTATTATATCAACAGTGATTAAATTTGAAAAACTGTTTTTTTCTAAATTTTACCGTATGACACTAAACCGGATCCCTACAGAGCTCAGGTGGGCGACCTGGATTTTTACCTGGAACCGGAGAAATATAGTGAACTAAAACGATCTCTTCTTGACGGGAAAATGATAAAAGGGGCCCGTATTTTTCCCAGAGGTGAACCCGATATGATAGAACTTTTCGATCCGGACATTGACGCCTGCGCTTATATCCACAAATAAAATACCTTATCTCCAGTGTAAAAATAGCTATAAAAATCCGTTGAAGAATGACAGGGGCTATTTTATGTTATAATAGCTATCGAAAGGAGGTACAAATAGATTTAATTAAAATCTATTCAAAAAAAACTATGAACGGAACAGTAAAAACGAAAACGGACAGAGGATTTGGATTTATATCCCGAGAAGGGGAAGTCAAAGATCTTTTTTTCCATTCAAAAGATTTGGTCGGCGTCACATTTGATGCTCTTCAAGTCGGAGCTGCAGTCACATTTGATGTAGTAGACGGTCCAAAAGGCCCAAGTGCAAAAAATGTAAAACTCGCATAATCGTAATTATAAACGATACAAAAAACCTTGCTTCACGCAAGGTTTTTTTGTGCTCTGACCGTAATTTAGAGTAGTAAGTAGCATGATTTGCATAGATATGGTAAAATATGCATAGATTTGCGTAGAAATGATTATTTATACATAGATTAGAACAATAACTTATGAATAAACTAATTCCTATTAGCGAGGCCGCAAGACGACTTGGTGTTTCAATTGATACCCTAAGAAGGTGGGATAGTGCAGGACAATTATCATCGGTTAGAAGTGGTCCGAGGGGACATAGGTTTTACAATTTGTCTGACATAGAACAGTTTACCAAGGACCAATATAGCATTGCCAAAAAATGGGTGGAATCGTCTTTTGCTGTTGAACCTGAATCTTATATGTATTGTCAAACAAGAGATGTGTTTCAAGCTCGACTCGAAAGTTTTCAGGCCAAACTCAGTATGGAAATGTCAATTTCGACAACATCACTCATAACAGCTGTTTCCGGTGAAATAGGGAATAATTCTTTTGACCATAATTTGGGAAACTGGCCCGATGTTACTGGTATCATTTTTTCTTATTCTTTGAGGAAAAGAATTGTAGTTTTAGCTGATCGAGGACAGGGTATTTTAAAGACTCTCAAAAGAGTCAAACCGGAACTGGTAGACTTTCAGGGTGCATTAAAAACAGCATTTACAGAAACAATTTCAGGCAGACTTCCGGAAGCACGCGGAAACGGACTTAAATTTGTGAAAGAAGTGATTGTAAAGAATCCGTTTACTCTTTATTTTCAAACAGGTGATGCTTATCTGTATTTAAAACAGTATGATAAAGAGGTGGAGGTAAAACAGGCAAATACTTTTATAAGAGGCTGTTTTGCTCAAATAAGTTTTGAAGGAGGAATATGATTATTCAACTGAAAAAATTCGGTAAGACTTTGGTATCACGGCCATCCGGAAAAGAAGCCTGGCTGGCCTTTCAACCCGTATTAAATGAAACCGTTCCTGGTGAAGAGGTAACTGTCGATTTTACGGATGTCTTAGTACTTACTCCTTCGTGGGCAGATGAGTTTTTGACTCCTCTATACAACAGTTACGGGGAAAAAGTAAAACTGATAAATACCGGCAATCCGTCAATAAAAGCATCGCTCGCGATTCTTGGAAGGTAGATCATACTATGAAATTAATCTCTACAAATCCCGGCAAAAATTATTCTGTCTTGGGAACCGTGGAAGTTTCGGGCAAAGAGGAGATAAAGAAATTTGTCAATAATGCCAGAGAAGCATTGTTTGTCTGGAAAAATATCGGTTTGCGACGAAGGCTGGTTTATCTGAATAAACTATACGATATATTTGGAGAGCAAAAAGACGAAATAGCTCGGAGAATTACGGAAGAAGTTGGCAAACCGATCAGACAAACAAAAGCCGAAGTTGGATTCTTCCAGTCATACAGCAGATGGATGTTAGATAATGCTGAAAGAATATTAAAAGACGAAATTACATTCGAAGATAAAAATTCAATTCATAAAATTGTCTATGAACCATCAGGTATAGCAGCAGCTATTCTTCCCTGGAATTCTCCTTTCGGGATGCTCTCCTGGAAGCTTTTTTCCAATCTTATAGCAGGAAATCCGGTGATCGTAAAACATTCCGAAGAATGTCCTCTTATTGCCATGTACCTTGACGGATTAATACAGAAAATAGGACTACCGAAAGGAGTGTATTCTCAGATTTATGGAGATGGAGAGTCAGGCGCTTTTCTTCTTAACCAAGACATTAATCTTGTCTGTTTCTCCGGAAGTTCGGATACAGGGAGAGGGATTTTGGAAATTACATCCGACCGTTTCATAAAACATTTTTTGGAAATGGGAGGGTCAAATCCTGGTATAGTTTTTAAAGATGCAAATATAGATAAAATTATCGGTAGGATTTTTGCCGGACGTTTCAACAATTGCGGTCAGAATTGTGACGCAATAAAACGTTTAATTGTTCATAAAGATGTTTTCGAAAAAGTTGCTGACGCACTGAATAATTTACTCAAGGAGAAAGTAATAGGTGATCCTGAAGATGAAAAAACGGATTTTGGGACACTGGTTTCAGAAAAACAGAAACTACTTGCCACGGACCAGTTAGACGATGCAATTGCAAAAGGCGCCAAAATAACCGGGCAACTAAAAGTTCCGGGAAACCTTAAAGGCGGGTTTTTTCCTCCTACCTTATTAACAAAGGTCACAAAAGATATGAGAGTCTGGAAAGAAGAAGTGTTTGCGCCGATATTGCCGACAATATCTTTTGAGACAGAAGAAGAGGTTGTTTCTTTGGCAAATGATACTGAATATGGATTAGGTGCCAGTATTTTTACAGAAGATAAAAAGAGAGCGAAAAGGGTAGCAAGTTTGTTTGAGTGCAGTAATGTAGAACTGAATAATACCAGTCAATTTCTTCCCTGTAACCCTTTCGGAGGGGTAAAAAATTCCACTCTTGGCAGTCAGCATGGTGATCATGGGATGAGAGAACTGTGTAATATAAAAGTTTTATCTTTTGAAAAATAAAAATTCTTTTTCATCTGTATATGGTAGCGTTGATGGTTGACAAATTTGCAAAAACATAGCATAATATATGCTAAATATCATTAGAATATATTTAGGAGGCAGAATTTATGCAAACACAAACAACTAATACAGAACGGGTACAAAAACTTATTACCTTCTCGACGAAGCTTTATAACAAGGCCATCGCACGAGCCAGTAGTCTTGGCGTACCATTTACGGAGTATGTGCGTCATGTGGTTCTTGACGATATTGAAGAAAATATTGAACACTTACCAACTCTTGACGAGGAAACCAATGCATACATAGGCAAAAGTTTCCAAGATCTGAAAGAAGGGAATTATATTGTAGTTAAACCCAATGATAAAAAAGGACTAAATGCATTAGCTGGTTTGAAATAATGAAATGTATACACTCCATGCTACAACCTCCTATATCGTGAGTCGCGATAAAGTAATTGGAAGTCAGGAAATAATAAAGAAACGATTACGGGTAGCACTCGAAAAACTCATGATGAATCCTACGCATCCTTCTTTAAAGTCACACAAGGTTAATACGCAGTATGGTGTCCGGTGGAGTTCATGGGTCACGGGAGAAATACGACTCATTTGGGATTACGATAAAGAACAGCGATCAGTAATTCTTTTGCTCGCCATAGGTATGCATAGCGGCACGCATAAAATCTACAAATAAGGAAATGATGGCTCTTTTAGAAGAATCCAAGTATTACAAGTATTACGAATATCTTTTGTAAAGATTTTCGAGATTACTTATCTCCAATAAGCTGCAAAATATTTCCATCTATATCTTCAAAAGTTGCAAAATATTTATCGAAAGTTGGAGCTTTAAATGGTTTTGCGATAAATTCTACTCCTTTGGCCGATAATACAGTATAGGTTTCAGATACACTTTCGACTACCAAATTAAACATTATTCTGTATTTGTCTTTATTTTTTCCTTTTACTTTGTCATGATATCCTACCCAAAGTTCCACTTGACCAATGCTAAAACCTATTGCTTTATCTTCCGGATGATCCACTTCCCCGATTCTTACCAGTCCTAATTTCTCTTCATACCACTTCACCAGTTCCTTGTAATTTTCAGACCAGATGATAATATCGGAAATAGTTTTAAACATAATATATCCTTTATGAAAATTTTTTTATAAATTCCAATTCCAGCAGTCTTTCTAATAAGGGAAATTTTTTATATTCCTGTACTTGGATGAACAGGGGTTTGATTTTTCCGTTTAAATCGCCTTAAAGGATAAAAGAATATGGATAGTTTCGGGGAAAATGAATATTTAGTGGCAGAAAGAGGAAAGAATAAAAGATAAGATTTGTTTACTTTGAAAGATAAAGAAGAAGTAATAAGATAAAAGTATATGAATAATCTTTTAAGATGGGTAGTCGGGGATGTAGAAATTGTACAGATACCGGAAATGGAAGACAACGAACTTTTTTCTACTTTTATTCCTCAGGCTAAAACAGATAAAATTCAGGCGACTCATTGGATGGCGCCTGACTTTGCGGATGAGAAAGGCACACTTAAAGCCCGGGTCCAGTCTTTTTTAATTTGTTCCAACGGTAAAAATATCCTGATTGATACCTGTAACGGCAACGGAAAAGACCGGCCGAATATACCTACATGGGGAAACCTAAATACTGATTTTCTTAAAAGATTTGAAGATAATGATATTTCACCTGAGACAATTGATATAGTTGCCTGTACCCATCTACATTTTGACCATGTGGGATGGAACACTTACCGGAAAGACGGAAAGTGGATTCCAACTTTTCCCCACGCAAAATATCTTTTTTCCAAAAAAGAATATGACTATTGGGTGAAAAAACCTGCTAAGGAAATGATTGATGATTTTAACGGAATAGATGATTCGGTCATTCCTGTAGTTGATGCAGGTTTGGCCAAATTTGTCCCTCAGGACTTTCAAATTGACCCTAATATCAGTTTTATTTCTACTCCTGGTCACACTCCTCACCATGTAAGTATACTTATCAGGTCACAAGGGGAGGAAGCTATTATTTCCGGTGATGTACTCCATCACCCCTGCCAGATTGCTTTCCCTGACTGGACTACGTTGGCAGATACTTATCCTGAGCAAACGATAGAAACACGGAAAAAGTTTTTGCATGATATAGCAAATACAGAAACACTTCTTATCGGTTCGCATTTTGCCGATCCTGTTGCCGGGAAAATTATAAGAATCGGGGGAGAATATATTTTTAAAATCTGACCTTTTTAGATAGACTATTTTTCATATTTGCCAGCTACCGTTTAAACTTTCTCTGATTGGATAAGGATCTAACTAAGGAAAAGGCTAATATCAAAATTCCGATGAGAGTTGGATAATGGCTTTGGATGGAACTTCAAACCAGAAAGAATGTCCTTTAGTTTGTCTTCTAAGGATATCACTGGCTATTTCATTCTTTACCTTTTCAACAAATGGTCTTCGAATATTGAAGACTCTTTGAATAAATAAATATATGTGATGGATTTTTAAATTATGGGTATCGGTAGTTATCTGAAGTGATGACAGATTGTTTCCCTAAATTTTTTATCAGCAGTTCGATTCCTTTCAGATGATATTTATTACCCCTTTGTGACAAGGACAGGTCTTTTATTACTTTTGCATCATATCCTTTTTCGACTGCTTCCATTTCCGACATATAGATACAGGCATCCGTGTCCATACCGCAAATGAACAGTTGATTGATATAATGCAGTTTCAGATATTCAGGAAATCCCTGTGCGGTAAAAACAGAAAATTTGTATTTTTTAAAAACATTTTCTTTTCCGACATATTTTCCAAGTTCGGGAACAATGTCAGTATCCGGGGAAGCAAACATTTTGTCCCAGTGATGGAGTCTGTAGTAAAAAGAATTAAGAGTATTGAAAAATTGGGAAAATAAGATAAAGTCAAATTTGTTCTTTTCTATAAAACCGGCGATCTTTCCGGGGAGCCCTTTGGAAATTTCATTAATAAAATAGTTTTGAACGTCAATTATCAATAGAGCATTCATTGTGAATGTTTTTTCTTTACGAGAGTAATAACACTGCCAACAACAAGAGAAAGTAAAGCAATCACCGTGATGATTTTCCCTTTTGGGAAGACTATCACTCTGAAGGCAAAATCCGCCCTGTATATTTTGGTTGGTATTCCGTCTATTTAAGCATACCACCCCCTGTGCTTGGAAAGTAGAATGAGCCGACAGAATAAGCCAAAATCTACATCTAAATATTCAGATTAATACTTTATTACTAAACAGTAATAAAGTATTATTTACTTGGAAGAAAATATCATTCGACCTCTCCATTGAGGTTTTCTTTTATTTTTAAATTCTTCCCAACGTCTTTTATCATCTTTTATTAGTTTGATTACCAGATCGCGGAAATGACTACTGGATCTTTGAAGAGTCAGACTGACTTTGGCAATGGTAGGTTCTGTCGCTCTGATAGATTCTTTTATATCCTGATAACGGTATTTTTTTAAAAGCTGCTTTAGAATTTCCAGCCTTTTCGCCAGCATTATTATCTCGGTTGGTGATAATATTTCTCTAAAAAGAAGCTCGACTTCTGCTTTATTTAATTTTCCCAGAGCATGCCAAAAATCATTTTTTAAATCGAACTCGATTTGGCGATCCAAGGGAATTCTGGAAACTTTTGTCATGTTTATACTTTATTACTGTTATGTATTAAAGTAAAGAGAGATAAGTTTATATATGAGAAATGATAGTATAAAATGATAATATAAATAGTGCATGAAATGCTCTTTTTCTGATTTACTTTCTGTAAACAGGGATATTATTTTTTATCTTAATCCAAGGCATAAGATGAGCGTGATTTTTCATGATGATAAAAGCAAAAACGTTACCCTGATTTTGTGCTACCAGATTAAGAATCAGTGTGATAATTTTTATGATGAGTCCCATCATGTTTTTCCCAAGAATTTTCGGTATCGACCGAATCAAACTCAAAATCCTGAATAAGACCCCTTTTTACCATGAATCTAACGAGAGCGGAGTCCTGAGCTTCGGAGACGATGACCACTTTTCTGGTATAGTGTCGTTGAAACGATTGTTTTTCACTGGCTACATCATAATATATATAACTCCCCAACTTCTAATCTTAGTTCTGGAATGGGCTATCCTATAGTGTATTGACAACTTGATAAGGGTATGTTATACTTCCAGTTACAGATTTATTAAAGACTGCTTAATTAAATCAATAAATCTGTTTAAATTTGATTTAGTTTTAACTGCAAGATAAAGATACCTCAATTTTTTCTTCGTATCTTTCTCCCTTTTAAAAGATTTCTCATTTAGGCAGGTTTATTGGTTTAAAAAGCAAATCAGTTAAACATATGTATCATCGATCATTTTCAAAACCAAAATTCAGAGGATTTTCAGGGCAAAGGTTTTACGGAAAGAGAAATAATTCCGGAAATCGTGGCAATTACGGCACAGCCAAAGTTCACCCTTCAAAATACATAAATAAAGCCGTAGTGAAAAGCGAAACGGAAGTTCAAACAGTATCTCACCGTTTTGAAGATTTTCCTGTTGATGCCCGCTTAAAACAAAATATTATCAGTAAGGGATATATTACGCCGACCCCGATTCAGGACCGGACGATTCCACTCATATTGCAAGGAAAAGATGTGGTAGGTATTGCCAACACCGGTACCGGGAAAACTGCGGCGTTTCTTATCCCTATCATTAATAAGATATTACAAAACAGGGCAGAAAAAAGTCTCATCATTATTCCGACCAGGGAACTGGCTGTCCAGATAGATGAAGAATTCAGGCAGCTTTCCAGGTTTATGAATATTTATTCGGTTCTCATTATCGGTGGAGCCAGTTCAAGCAAGCAAATCTGGGATTTGAAACGAAGGCCAAACATAGTGATAGGTACTCCGGGAAGACTGAAAGATATGATTACCAGAAGATTTTTGGACCTGAGTCAATATCAGACTATTGTACTGGATGAAGTTGACAGGATGCTCGATATCGGTTTTGTACATGAGATAAAATATATGATTTCACTCCTTCCTGCGATCAAACAATCTCTTTTCTTCTCGGCCACTCTTTCATCTGAGATAACAGGAATAATTAATTCTTTTATGAAAACTCCTGTGACGGTATCCGTCAAAACCCATGAAACAGCGGAGAATGTAGACCAGGATATAATTAAAGTAAATGGAAAAGAAGAAAAAATACTGAAACTTTCAGAACTTTTAAAACAGGAAGAATTCAAAAAAGTGCTGATATTCGGGAGAACTAAATGGGGAGTAGAGAGATTGGCTGTTAAATTGCAAAGCATCGGTATTACCGCAGCATCAATACATGGTAATAAATCTCAAAATCAGCGTATCAGGGCCTTAAATCAATTTAAGCAAAATCATTTACAGGTGTTAGTAGCTACTGATGTGGCTGCCCGCGGTTTGGATATTGAAAATGTTTCTCATGTTATAAACTTCGACGAGCCGGCTACTTACACCGATTACATTCACAGAATCGGCCGGACAGGAAGAGCTAATAAACAGGGGAAAGCTCTCACATTTGTCGGGTAAGATATGTCATGCGTATAAATTCCCGGAATTCTTAACTTTAAGTCTATTTCCGTATTTTTCTCTGAGATGCCTTAACTTTGGAGAGATGACGAACTCGCAGTAAGGTTCGTTGGAATTTTTTTGATAATAATTTTTGTGGTAGGATTCGGCTTCGTAGAATTTATCCAAAGCTTTAATTTCAGTAACAACAGGTTTCCCTAGTACTTCTGATTTCTCCAAATCCTCCAAAGACTTTAGTGCTTTTTTCTTCTGTATTTTGTCGGTGTATAAAATTATCGAACGATACTCGGTCCCCGTATCATTTCCCTGTCTGTTGAGTGATGTCGGATCATGTACGTTCCAGAATATTTCCAGAAGATCGTCATAAGAAATAATTTCGGGGTCAAATTCGATTTTGACGACTTCCGCGTGTCCTGTTTTTTCTGAGGAAACGTCAAAATACGAGGGCTTATCCATTTTTCCTCCTGCATATCCGGAAATAACATTGATTATTCCTTTAAGTTCAGAGAATATTGCTTCCGTACACCAGAAACATCCTCCACCAAAAACAGCTATTTCAAGATTATTTTTCATCTTTTGGTTTAAATTTCATTGATAAAGAATTGACGCAGTGCCGGGTGTTTTTGGTAGTGTAACCCTCGCCTATAAATACATGACCTAAATGTCCACCGCATTTGGCGCAGAGTATTTCTGTTCTGATTTCGTCATCCGAAATTCTCTTGACTGCTCCTGGAATTTCCTGGTCGAAACTCGGCCATCCGCAGCCGGAATGAAATTTAGATGTGGATAAATATAATGGAGAATTGCATCTTCGGCAAATATAAGTACCCTCTTCGAAAAAATCGTCATATTCTCCTGTAAAAGGCCTTTCGGTACTTTTACCTACAAGCACTCTTTCTTCTTCCGGAGTAAGTTTATTTAACTTCATATTATTAATGTTAGCCTCGGATTGTAATAAACACATTAAATATAAGTAAGATTGATTAAAATACGATGTGATATAATTTTCCTATTATGAAAACGAAAATTGAAACCGCAAAAGCACCAAAGGCTACAGGCCCTTTTTCCCAAGCGGTAATTTCCGGAAATCTGGTAGTTACTTCGGGTCAGATTTATCTCACTCCGGAAGGAAAGTTATTGGAAGGGACAATAGAAGAGCAGGCTCATCAGGTGATGAAAAATTTGAAGTCTATTTTGGAAGCGGGAGGTCTCACATTTGAAAATGTAATAAAAAGCTCGATTTTTGTCACGGACATGTCTTCTTACGGAAAAATCAACGAAGTCTATGGTTCATATTTTTCACCACCTTATCCTGCACGGGAAACAGTTTGTGTCAAAGAGCTTCCTCTTGGTGCAAAACTGGAGATAAGTATGATAGCAATTAGCAGAACTTAAAATAATCGTATGGATAATTTGAAAGGTAAAGTAGTAGTAATAACCGGAGGCAGTGAAGGGTTGGGAAAAGCTGTTGCATTGGAACTGGCTGAGAAAGGCGCCAAATTGGCATTAATAGCAAGAGGGGAACAGAAACTCAAACAAGCAGTGGAGGAATTATCCAATAAGACAGAGACGAATTATTACATTTGTGATGTCTCTAATCCGGAAGCGGTTGGACGAACAATAGACTCGGTCGTCTGCGATTTCGGAACAATTGACATATTGGTAAATAATGCCGGGGTGTATTATGAAGATGAGGATTGTACAAGTGAAAAGACAGTCCAAATGTTCGGAATAAATACTCTGGGGGTGGTTTTCGTATCAAATAAAGTCGTCCCGATAATGCAGGCGAAAAATAAAGGTCAGATTTTTAACGTAATTTCAGTTGCCGGTGTGGAGCCAGGTAATAAATGGGGGATATATGCAGCTACCAAATATGCGGTCCGGGGATTTACGGATTCATTAAGTCAAAAATTAATCCAAACAAATGTCCGGGTAATGGGGTTTTATCCTAATGGGATGGATACCAATATTTTTGACGCAGCCGGGTATAATTTCGGAAAGGATTACGGATGGATGATGAAAAAAGAAAATATTGCAAAAATAATACTATTTATGCTAAGTCAGCCTGATGACATGGTTATAAACCATTTGGAAGTCAGAAAGGTAAATGAAAAAACATGATACACCATATAGTCTTATTTAAATTCTATCCGGGGACAACTGATGAACAAATTAATACTCTGGCAAAAGAACTGGAAATTTTAAAAGAAAAGATTCCGGGGGTAGTAAAATATGTATGGGGGCCATCGGTAAGTATTGAAAATTTCGGGAAGGGGTATACTCACGGATTTATCATGACTTTCGATTCTCCCAAAGCACGTGACAATTATGTTCCGCATTCTTTGCATAAAGAACTGGTCCAGAAATATGTTGATCCAATCTGTGACCTGGGTTTAGTTTTTGATTTAGAAGAAAAATAATATCTTCTTACTTTTTTCTTAATCTTCTTTGATCTGGCTTTTCTCTTCTGGATATTATACTATTCCTATGAGAAAACCTGCCTTAATTTATTTATCGGGCTCATTTATTTTGGTTCTTCTATTTTTTTTTGCCGCAAGTTTTTTTTTCGTAAATACTCACATATCTCCAATATCTCAGGTAGGAATAGGAGGAGGACCTCCTCAGAATAATGTGATCATTCCACAGACGGGAGCTCTTAGTGATAAAACAGGAGATGACTTTGACAGGGCATTTATTTCAGCGATGATTGAAAACAGTCAAGGCGCCATAAATATGGCCAAAGAAGCTCAAAAATTATCAAAACACTCGCAATTGAAAGACTTGGCAGCTCAGATAATAAAGTCAGAGTCCGATAGGATTGATGCTTTAACCAAAATGCAAAACGAGTGGGGTTACTGATGTTTCGGGTTATTCGCAGAACGGATTTTAATAATATTTAGAAAAAGGGAAACATTGAATTTCGTTTAGGTAGGAACCACTTAGTGACAGCAGCTTCTTCTTATTCTTTGGGCAAAAGGAGAGAAAATTATTTGCATTTAGTGAAAATGGGGTCGTAGGTACCGATATTTGCTAATGGCCTACCGTTGGTCAGATAGACAGTTTGAAGAATTCTAAAACAAGAGACAGGGTTCTCATATTTCCAAACATATAAGGTCGATAAGTCCCAATCTTTTGAAGTAATTTCCTTGAAACTATATTTACCCATCTTGCCTTCTTCCAGATATCCTCCGGATTTTGTCCCTCCCTGTGATATATAAAGTTGAGGAGAATATTTTTTGTAGAAGAGAAAATAAGTCAGCGGTTCATTTAAACTTCTGGAGACTATAATTCTTTTATACTTATCCTGGTATTTTTCAGTATTGAACACCAGTTCCTTCATACCATTTCCCCAAAGTTCTATCACTTCCTTTTGCCCGTGAAGATAAAAATTATGGGCATAAAAGAAGAAAGAAATGGAAATGACAAAAGTAAACATTATGGAGAATACTTTTTTCAGTTTATTGTGAGTTTTTGACAGGAAATAAACTATTCCATAACATGTGAAAAAAATAATAGGATAGCTATTTATTATTATCCTTCTGTCATAAACCGGCAGCCAAGTTAAAGCACCAGGAAGAAATCCTAAAATTAGCCAGGTAAGAAAAATCAGTAATAACTGCGGGTTTGCCGAGATAGTAAGTAATGTTAGTAACATAAAGGGAATTTGCCAAAGATAAACCAGTCTCGTGTTTCCGAGTTGGATACTATCAAATAGGATTTGGGGATTTAAGATCATTAAGTAGCCTTTTAACGCTTGGTTTATGTAAGTAAATCTCCTGTTATGTACCAGTTGGCCGCCTATAAATTTATTTTGCTGGTCCCCTGCAATTAATTGGGCATCGCTGTATGATGGTCCTTTATCTGCAAAGATGCTGATAGCGTAAGGTCGAAGGGCAATTTTTGAAGAAGAAAGTAACCCAAGATATGGAAAAGCTATTAATAGTAATAATAAGACTCCCAAAGCGATAAATTTATTAAATTTTTTATTAATAATAAGAAGAACAGGAATAAAAAGAGCCAGCCAGAGTTTATTCGAGTGATAAGTATAAAAAGCTATCCCGAAAATGATAAAAGAAAAAACATAAAATAAATTATTATTTTTTCCTTTTAAAAATAGGTATATACCCAGAAGTGATAGAAATAAAGCTGTCTCTATTTCAATAGCTACCCTGCTGTAGTAAATAAGCCAGGGAGAAATTGCAGCAGTAAAGGAAGTTAAAAGTGAAAGCTTATTGTTTTTCGTTAATTCTTTTGTAATCAGAAAAAAAAGCAGCACCACCCCAAAGCCGGTAAATACGGAGGGAAGTCTTATGGACCATTCATTCAAACCCAGAGCACCTATAAACGGGACAAGGATATAACCGAAGACCGGATTTTTATAATCGTCAAAAGAGCGGAAATATAAAGGCAGTTTATAGCCAAATTCGTCTTTTCCAGTTTTTAAAATGGAATAAGCGTTATAACCTAAAGATGCCTCATCTCCACTGATGCTGTTCGGTATTTTATTAAGGAGATAGATTCTGAGTGCAAGGGACAGCACGAGAACAAAAAATAAAAGAAAAAACAGTCTCAATTTGCGACTAGTCATATAATCTGTACAAGATTAAAATATCAGAAGTAGATATCATTGTCCATGAGACTTTCTTTCATATGAAACTGCGAAATAAATACATATTCCTGTTGTTATTGTTTATTCCTGTAGCATTTATGCTTAGAATTTATTTTCTGCCTTCACATCTTTTTTTCGGACCGGAGCAGGGAAGGGATTTTTTGGTAATTAAAGATATTGTAGTAAATCATAAATTTACATTAATCGGTCCAAAGACAGATATAGACGGAATCTTTCATGGTCCTCTATTTTATTATCTTTCGGCAATCCCTTTTTTGATTTTCCATGGAGATCCTTTTTTAGTTTTATTATTTTTAATTTTATTCCACTCGCTGACGGTATTCGTGCTGTATTTTTTGTCGGAAGAACTATTTTCCGACAAATTTTTATCCTCAGTTTCGATAGTGCTTTTTACTTTTTCTTACGGGGCAATTGTTGATTCACGCTGGTTGTCTAACCCTCCAATGACAATACCTTTATCCGCCTTACTTTATTTTTTTCTGATAAAATTCATAAAAGGAAAAAAATATTATTTAATTCCTGCAGGGATAACTTATGCATTGTTGGGGCAGGTAGAGTTTCTCAACTACTTTTTTTTCGCATTTGTAACTTTTTTCTCTTTAGTTATCTATAAGGGAAGAGTATTAAAAAATAAATTTGTAGCATTAATTTCATTTATTTTTGCTGTTTTTTTCTCCTGGATAAACTTCCTACTTTTCGATTTACGACACGATTTCCTCATAACCAAATCATTAACAGGATTATTAAAGGGTTCATCAGGATATTATATTTCCCTTAAAGAATCGTTAGTTTCCTCCACAAAATTATTCATAGATACTTTTTCGCTATACTCCGGTATTCCATCTTTATTGGTTATGGTCATACTGCCAATAATTTTCCTGTCACTTGTTTATATGTCTTTTAAAAATAAAAAATACGGTCTGATTTTGATATGGCTTTTTATTCCGTTATTTTTACTTATCTTATTGAAACATCAGGTACTCAGACACTTTTATATATTGATCACGATACCTGCAATTCTGTCATTAAGTTTTTTAATATCTTCCATACGGAAGAAAAGCCTTTTTCTTTCCCTTATAATAATTCTTCTAATTATTGTCCGTAACCTTACTCTATTAGAAAGTAATTTACCTCATAATAGGAATGTATATTTCCAGTCTACTCAGCCGGAACTTTTATATAAAGACCAGCTATCAGTAATTGATAATATATATAAAAATGCAGCAGGGAGAAAATTTACTTTTCAGTCATATACAATACCTTATTGGATGCAAGAAGGATGGGAATACTTATTCTGGTTTTACGGTAATAAAAAATACGGTTATATTCCTGATAAAGAAGCAGACATAATGTATGTAATTATTCAGGATGATACTAATAAATCTTTTCAAAACAATTGGATAGAAAATACCGAGAGTAAATGGGGAAGACTAAATAATAAGTTCCGTCAAGGAATCCTTACAGTGGAAGAAAGAATACTCCGCTAACTTACCCTTACTTACGTCTTGTCCCAATTTCATCTGAATCTCACGCATTCTTCTTAAACTTGAAAACCCATGGAAGCGGTTGACATATTTTACTATTCTCTTGCATTTGGTGTTTTGGTGGGAACATTAATTTTGGCTTATGTAATTTATGAGGTTTCAATGATATTGAAAATGATAAGGAGAACGGTAGCAGATGTGCATGATGCTGCACACGGGGTAAGAGCGGTAAAAGATGGTTTGAAAATCGGAGTATTAAAATTGTTATTAAACATTCTGGGCGGATCGAAAGAAAGGAGGTGAAGCAGGATGGCAGAAAAAGATGAAAATAAGGGAATAAATACTCTCGGGATTGCGATGTTGTCCGCTTTGGCGGGGGCTTTGGCGGTGGTGCTTTCCAGTGAAGAAAACAGAAAAAAGATAAAAGAAAAAGTGAGCGAAATGCTGGAGCAGGGAGCGGATAGACTGGAGGAGACTGGAGAAAAGCTGGATCAAATTAAAGAAAAAGGCAGAAAAAAAATCGCGGAAAAACTGGATGAGGCCAGTGAAAAAATCAGCGTTCATTAAATTGGAAAATCGATGAAAAGGCTAAACGAATATATAAAACCTTATACGCAAAGATATGATTGGTCGTGCGGTGCGGCAACATTATTGGTGTGTTATAGAACTTTGGGAATAGAGGATTATACAGAGGAAGAGCTTATAAAAGAATTGGAAACCAGTAAAGGGGGGACCTATTGGGAAAATATGAAAAATCACCCGACAGAGTTGGGGTTTGAGGTGCGGGCAGAGGAAAATGCGGATTTAAATAAATTGGAAAAAGTTTTCAAAAAGGGGTATCCGGTCGTGGCTTTCTGGATGGATGATCGTAACGGTTTCGTAGAACCCCATTATTCCGTAATAAAACATATAGACAAAAATAAGGTTGTATTGGTTGATACAACATGGGGTGATCTGATCGAATTTACAAAAGAAGAATGGTTGACACGTTGGGATAATGGGGAAGGAATGAAATTTTTCATGACCATACTCCCAGGTGTTTCGAATTGAATGCAATTATGTTTCTTTCTTACATATTTTTAACATGATTAAGATCCGGTTATTAATATCAGAAGTTATCATTTTCAAAATGAGTATGATTTCAATATTTTTAATGTTATTCTTAGGAATTTTAAATGCATTCATTACAGATCTGATGGATCCTGAAGGAGAAAATGCAAAAATGGCATCTACCCTTATTATTTCCGTTGTTTTCTCAATAGTTGGAGGACTCATGGGGTCATCAATTTTTGGAGGAGAAAAATACGAAGTTTTGTTTCTTTCATCTGAAATTTCTCTGATAGCCGGACTTTTGGAAAGATTTATTTTTCAGAAAAAAAACAATTATCCACGACAACTGACATTTTTTTAATAGTTAAGTTCCGAAAGAGTTACTTACCTTTATACTTAACTTTTCTATTATGAGAAAGATGTTTGCTTATCTTATTATCGCAATAGTATTTGGTTTCGGAGGATATTTGGTCGGAAGTAATAACTTGGAGAAATTAAATCTGAGAAATCAGCCTATTAGTATCCAAAATCCAGTGGGAGGAGGACCACCACCAATAGATAATAACTGCGGGACAGAGAAATGTGACTTAGTGATAGTCCGCTTCAAAGATACAGGGTTTGATCCGAGTATAGTGACTGTAAAAAAGGGACAGACGATTCAGTGGATAAATGAAAGTGCGTCCAAAATGTGGGTGGCATCGGATCCCCATCCCACACATTCTGATTATCCGGGTTTTGATGAGAAAAAATCAATTTCTAGGGGAGAAAATTATAGTTTTAATTTCATGAATCCTGGAATTTGGGGATATCATAATCATTTATCACCAAGTATGGGTGGTAAAGTAATTGTTCTTTGAGAAAGTTTAAGACATGGTGAAAAAAAGCGGAATAATTTTCGAAAGTTTTTCGGAACACTAGAGATTATTTTGCCGGGAGAAACCGTAAAGATCAGTTATTTCCGGAAAAAAAACGCAATTGAGGCCAGGCGAATACTTAAAGGTCTTATTATTGGTCTGCACGAAGGAGTAGATTTGAGTGCTCTTCCGCTAAAAGAAGCGAAAGGAAATGTAACGTTATTAGGAAAAGCTAAACATTAATCCACTTTTCTTACTGCCCTCTTATCAAACTTTACTTCAGTCTTATCCGTAAATCTTATATTGATAAAGCATGACTTCTCATGGTTAACGGGATTAAATAAAGTAAGGAGGTGATATTATGGGCATTATATTATGGATCGTTTTCGGAGCTCTCTCAGGTTGGATTGCTTCAATTATTATGAAATCAAACCAGAGTTTGATTGCAGATATTTTATTGGGAATAATAGGAGCAATGGTGGGAGGATTTGTCATGAATCTACTGGGTCAACCCGGAGTGACAGGGTTTGATATTTACAGTATAGTCGTAGCGGTAATCGGTGCGGCTATTCTTATATATGCGGGCAGAGTGTTACAAAGAGAATAGGAAGAAAAATGAGTGTCAATGAAAAGAAAGGCAAGCTGACAAAAAGGCTGCCTTTTCTTATTGTCAAAGACAAGATAAAATAATAGAACAAATGAAAAAGCATATTTTCATAGTTGATGATGATACAGCTATATTGGAGGTTCTGAAAATAATATTGGAAGATAAAGGCTATGAAACGACCTTAGTCTCTGACAGTGAAATGTTACTTGCCTCTCTAAATAAAAAAGTTCCCGACTTAATACTTCTGGATATTTGGCTGTCGGGGTTGGATGGACAACAGATAGTAAGAAAATTGAAAAAAACTGAAAAAGTCAGTAAGATCCCGGTCATCATGATATCAGCGAGTAATGAAGGAGAACAATTGGCCAAAGAGTCCGGAGCTGATGATTTTATCGCAAAACCATTCGAAATAGATCATCTTGTAAACATCGTCCAAAAAAATCTAAACAAAAATTAAGCCCGTGGTCGAGCCCTTAATCCTCAAGACTGCTATAAATGACTGTTCTTTCCAGATATTTATTGATTGATTGATCAAAGACTCCGCTGCAAGTAATGAGGTTTAATCTTTTCCTGTCAGTTTTTCCAAAAACTTTTTCTATAGGAAAACTGTTATATGGGTAATTTTCTACTTTCTCTACACGGAATTTATAAATATTATTATTACTGTCAGTTACCTGTACCATGTCACCTTGATTTAGTTCGCTCAGTCTCCAAAAAACAGCTGGGCCGAAAGGCGAATCCAGATGTCCATCAATCACTGCATTTCCTACACTCCCAGGCAGATATCCGGGTGAATACCACCCGACATTCTCCCAGGATTTCGGAACATCCATATTGTTATCTCGATCAAGGCCTACCCATTCTATTATTGCATTCACCCCGATTTTGGGAATTTGTAAATTTACAGGATATCCTATTTTTGTAGGAGAGGGGGTAGGAACAAATCTTTGTTGAGTATGGAGAGGAGTTGATGGAAACGAATATGCAAACTGAGTCTTCAACCACGATGAAATAATAAGGAAAAAAGTCAGTAGTGATAAGGATAAATAAATTATTTTTTTCATATTACAAAACAGGAACTACTGGGTAGTAGAACCTGTTTTTTTGTTCTGTAAAAACATTACCTGTCACACCCATATCCTGTATTGGGTGCACCTGAAGGTGCATTAGGTGGGGTGGTGGTAACAGTTGGTGTCACTGTAGGAGAGGGAGTACTAGTTTGGGCATATACGGCACCAAGCGCCACCAATAATGGCAATAATAATGTTGTAAATGCAATGAAAATTTTTCTTCCCATTAATTTTCACCTCCTTTCGTAAGGTTACAGTATACTTTCTGTCATTTATAAAAGAGTGAAAATAAAGTAAGAAACCTATACAAAAAATTTTTTCCGGATAGTAGGATAAGAAAAAACAACAGTATTACACAATTCTTACAATTTTAAGGTAGCATTTCTTAAAATGCCCCTTGACTAACTTCAAAACCCTATGCTATATTGCACACTCCGCTAACAAAGGTTTCCCAAATTCTCCTGAAAAATTGGTAAACGATGCTTTCAAAACTGCCAAAATTTACACCAAAACCAAATAAAAACGCACTTCTTGCATATATCAGAGAAACTTTCCGTAATTGGCTTGTAGGTACCTGTTTTCTCATTTTTGCTGTTTCAATTAAATCTCCCTTAGCTGATAATTTACCCTCACTTATTCCCGAGAGATCTCATGTAAATAAAACCACTAAAGAAGTATTCGGGTTTGCTCCGTATTGGGTGTTTAACGATAAACTGAACAATCTTAATTTTGATGTTCTGACAACTTTTGCGTATTTCGGTATTCCAGTCAGGGGAGACGGTACTTTGGATAAAGAAGACTACGGATACAGTGTTTTTTGGAGTAAAAAAGCCACGAGCATTTTTCGGGAGGCTCATGAAAAAGGAACACGAGTGGTGGTAACTCTGACACAAATGGATAATGCCACAATCCAAGCACTATTGGACGATCCGGAAGCAAAACAAAACACAGTATCAGAAGTGCTTTGGGAAGTCCTCAAAAGAGGTGTAGATGGAGTAAATATAGATTTCGAATATACCGGAGATCCGGGCGATATTTACAGACAAAAATTTACGGATTATGTAGCTTTCATGACAGAAACTTTACACCGCTTCGTACCGGATTCCAAAGTGACAGTATCCGTTTATGCAGGATCATTATTGGAACCTAAGCTTTATGATATTGGGGAGCTGGCAAAGGTGAGTGATGGGATTTTTATGATGGCATACGATTTCGCGACAACCTCAGCAGATCAGGCTATGCCTACAGCACCTCTTTATGGCCATAAAACCGGGACCTATTGGTATGATATCGCGACTGCAGTTGAAGATTTTCTGAAAATCATGCCACCGGAAAAATTAATCCTGGGGCTTCCCTGGTATAGTTACAATTATCCCGTTGCCGAACCCAAAGTTAAAGCTTCCACGTATAGGGGAGCTACGGTTCAAACATACAAAGCAGTTCAAGACGAAATAGATCCAGGTATGAAAGGAATCATCGATTATAAAACAGGATGGGATGAAGAAGGCCAGGTGGGTTGGAAAGCATATATGAACTATTACGGTACATGGAGAATGGTATTTTTTGATGATCCGCGTTCACTCGCTATCAAATATGATTTTGCAAAAGAACAAAAACTGGGAGGTGTAGGGATTTGGGCTTTGGGATTTGATGACGGGAGAAAAGAGCTTTGGGATATCCTCAGAGATAAATTCGGAAACAAAATAGCGGATATCAACATCATAAGAAAGGATATTAATGAAAACATCTGAATATAAATTCTCGGTGAATGTTGACAAAGAATCCTTTTTTCATCTGAACTGGCGGATTTTCTTTATAAGTATAGGGGTAGGATTTCTGGTAGCTTTATTTCAACTTATTTTCAGTTACACGAATTTCGTATCTCCTCTTACTTCTGTCCAAAGAACGGAAATCTTTCCTTCTTTGTATCCTAATTTGGAGAAAACCAGAAATAATTTTGTCCTCCATAAAAAAAAGTCTTTGGTAAGCGAGGCTTATGCCGCCGCCGCTCCTTATACTCAGGCAGTGTCTTATGCCGTCATAGATTATGACAATGGAGAAATATTGGAAAGTAAAGATCTGTCCGGAAAAAGGGCAATTGCCTCCCTGACCAAGCTTATGACCGCTGTAGTTGCCATGGATTTAGCCAGTCCTGATGAGGTTTATACGGCTTCATATAAGACAGCAAATATCCAACCTACAAAAATAGGGCTTATCCCCGGCCAGAAGATGACATTAAGGGAATTGATGGAAGGACTTCTCATGACTTCGGCAAACGATACTGCGGAAATGATAAAAGAGGGAATAGATCAGAAATATGGGGAGGAAGTGTTTATAAAAGCGATGAATGTCAAAGCCAAATTTTTGGGACTTAAAAACAGTAATTTTGATAATCCTCAGGGATTTGACAGCAGCAATAATTACAGTTCTGTTGAGGATTTGTCCATTCTTACTCATTATGCTTTGGAAAACTATCCACTGATTGCCGAAATTGTGAAAAAGGATTATGATTTTCTTCCGCAAAATCAGTTACATAAACAATATGATCTTTATAACTGGAATGGTCTTTTGGGAGTATATCCCGAGGTACTCGGAGTCAAGATCGGTAACACCAAGGATGCCGGAATGACAATGATAGCTCTTTCAAAACGGGGTAACAAAAAAATCTTGGCAGTTCTCTTGGGAGCTCCGGGGATACTTGAAAGAGATCTCTGGACCAGCCAGTTGCTGGATCTGGGATTTAAAGAAACTAAAGGACTCGCAGTTGTAAACGTGACAGAGCAGCAACTTCTGGACAAATACAGTACCTGGAAATATTGGAATTGACAGAAAATCCGTTATCTCCTTCTTTTCTTCTTTCTTGGTTACCACAGTTTTCCGACCGATAAACGATCAATTACGGATGAAACCCTTTTTTTATCCACAAAAAGATAAACAAATATTTAATTAATCAGTTTCTTACCTTTTTGATTTCTCTCTTCTTACAAGAAAAATATATTTTATTTCCCCTATGACAAAAGAGGAAAAAATACTATTTTTACATAATAGCGTGACGATATTACATTTAATTATTTTAAATTTTTTGTCATTTGCTTTCTTTACTGCTTTATTTACCTTTTCTTATTTTTCTCAGGACTTGATAACAAAAGACAGGATAATGCAGCATAATAATAGCGGTTTTATTCTATATGATGTTCGCGGCAAACCGTTTTTCGCTTTCGGCCAGACTAAAGTCATATCGTATATTCCTTCAGACAGGATCCCGAAAAATCTTCAAGCGGCCGTTATCGCCGTAGAAGATAAGGATTTTTATCATCACCCAGGTTTATCCTGGAAAGCGATAGTCCGGTCATTAATAAGTAATATTAAGGCAAAGGGGCCGATTTACGGTGCTTCTACGCTTACCCAGCAGTTGGCAAAAAATGACCTGTTAAAACCCAGGAAAAAGTTTTTCCGTAAGTATCAGGAGATAATTCTGGCACTCCTTATAGAAGCAAAATACACAAAGTCGGAAATTCTGGAAATGTATCTTAATACTATCTATTTTGGAGCGGGAGCATATGGAGTGGAAGAGGCTAGTCAAACATATTTCGGAAAGCCAGTCCAAGATATTTCTTTGGAAGAAGCTGCTCTTTTGGCAGGAGTTTTACCTGCGCCCTCGGTATACAATCCTCTTTTTGGAGATAAGGAGAAAGCCAAAAACAGGCAAAGAATAGTCTTAAACCGAATGTATGAAGAAGGTTATATAAATAACAGTCAAAAAGAAGATGCTTTAAAAGCAAATTTAAAATTAAATTATAAAAGTGGAATAAATTTCCTTGCTCCTCATTATGCATTAATAGTGCGGGATCAACTGATAAAAATGTATGGAGATGACATCTTCCGGTCAGGGTATAAAGTTTATACGGGTTTAGATTTAGATTTTCAAAAGGAAGCTGAAAAAACAGTCAGGAAGCATGTGGAGAAATTAAAATTCAATGATGTCACAAATGGAGCGGTAATTATGATTGATCCGAAAAACGGGGAAGTCAGGGCAATGGTAGGAAGTGTGGATTGGTATGATAATAAATTCGGAAAAGTAAACATGACAATTTCTCCCAGACAACCAGGTTCGTCTTTCAAGCCCATAGTTTATTCAGCGGCTTTTGAGAAAAGATTCCTTACTCCGGCCAGTATTCTTAAAGATCAGCCGGTGACTTATAAAACACCCGGAGGGTTATATTCGCCACTAAACTACGATCGTAAATTCAGAGGTAACGTGACAGTCAGACGGGCACTTTCAAATTCCTTAAATATTCCTTCCGTTCAAGTGATGTCGATGTTGGGAGTAGACAGAGTATTGGAAATGGTAAACAGATTGGGTATAACCACGCTAAAAGATACTAACGATTACGGACTGGCGTTGGTTTTGGGTGCCGGTGAAGTAAGTTTGCTGGAACTGACCAATGTATATGCTACGTTTGCTGATAACGGAATGAAAAAAGATCCCGTATTTATTACCAAAATACTGGACAAGCGAAACCAACTGATATTTCAAAACAAAAACACGTTTAAACAGGTGCTTTCGCCGGAAGTGGCTTTTCTTATCTCTTCAATTCTTTCAGACGCAAAGACAAGATTCGAAGAATTCGGGTCGGCTCTGGATAATGAGACCGGAGCCGCCGTCAAAACAGGAACAACAGATGATTTTCGGGATTCATGGACACTCGGATATACTCCGGATTTAGCAATAGGCGTCTGGGTGGGAAACAGCGATAATAGCTCCATGGATAATATTGCCGGGTCTTTGGGAGCAGCTCCAATTTGGAGAGAACTGATGGATAAATTTTCAAACGTAAGAGATTATGAATTTATGCCGCCTTCAAATATTGTTCAATCGAAAACCTGTTTTCATACCGCGAAAAAGAACAGCCAGCAGGTAACCAATGAGTATTTTCTGAAAGGAACACAGCCAGTCAAATCCTGTATATAAGTAAGTTTAACTCCCGACGTAACGTCGGGACGGTTACGGCCCTGTGCACTGCACCGATAAATTTAAGTTATTATGCTCGTCAGGTTGCATTCTGGAATAAGATGGGTATAGAATTAAGCGATGGTTAAACCAATCAATGAAAACATCAGAGAAACAGTACGCCAGTTCGTCCATGATCTCAAAAACGAACTGACTGTAATCAGGATAAACTGTATTTTTTTGCGAAAAGAAATAATCGGAGACGAAAAAAAGAATTCTTATGTAGATAAAGTAGACGCAAAAGTTGAAACAATTCTGAAAGAAACAGAAGAACTCTTAAAAAATATCTAGACTACTCTTTCACTACATAACCAAAACCCCGAACTGTATTGATAAGTTTCTTACTGGAATTAAAATCGATTTTTTTACGGAGATAACCTATGTATACATCGACCACTCTGGGTTCTACATAATCAGCTGTTAGCCATATCCTTTGGAGTATCATATCGCGGGTAAGGACTCTACCTGCATTTATCATAAGATATTGAAGTAGTTCATATTCCTTGTGTGAAAGGCTGATAAGTTTATTATTTCTTTTCACTTCAAAAGCTTTTGAATTTAACTCAAGATCTCCTACTCTCAGGATATTTCCGTTATGTTCAAGGTGTCTGAGTCTCGCCTTTATCCGGGCTAAAAGTTCTTCACCTTTAAAGGGTTTGGTTACATAATCGTCAGCTCCCAAGTTAAATCCTTTAACAATGTCATTCATATCATTTTTGGCGGTAAGGATGATGATCGGAAGATCGGGAAATTTCTTCCTGATTTCATTGCAAACTGATTCACCGCTAAGCTTTGGAAGCCCCAAATCCAGGATAACCAAGTCCGGTCTCCTTTTTTCGATTAAAACTAATGCTTTTACTCCATCCGGAGCGGAAATAACAGAATATCCCTGATCAAGCAGAAGTCCTTCTACGTACTTACGCAGGTCTGTGTCGTCTTCAATAGTCAGTATTGTTTTTACCATATATTTATTTTACCACAGTGGACAAAAGTCCACAATTTATTTGTAATAACCGGAAAAATTTTCCTTTTCTTTCTTTCTCAAAGAGGCGAGATGAGGATATTTTTCTTCTTCTTAAAAACTATATTTCCCGACGATAAGAGGATAACTGAATTAATGTAAGTATTTGGTAAGAATGTAAGAAATGATCATTTATAAAATAGCCTCTCTTACTGCTTTCTTACTGCCCCTTCACTAAGCTTTCAATACCCAAGACTAAGCTTTAGGGAGTAGATTTTCTCGCATTATGTGTTCCAAAATTTTTCAAAATAATGAAAAAAATAAATAAGTCCAATGGTGTATATAAAATCTTTACCTGGCATATTCATGGCAGTTATCTGTATTATTGTTCCAAAACCGGACACGAAATATATCTGCCAAGAGGTTTGGATGAAGAGGGTTATATAGGCAAAACCGAAAATTTTCCCTGGGGAAAAAATGTACATGAGATATCTATAAATGAATTAAGAAGATCAGAATTTGACTGTATCATATTCCAGACTCCCAAAAATTATTACGAAGACCAGTATAAAATACTGAATTTAAAGCAAAGACTCTTACCCAAGATTTATCTGGAGCATAATCCTCCCAGAGAACTCCCGACCGATACGAAGCACCCAGTAGTAGATGATCCCGAAGTAGCCATAATCCACGTGACCAACTTTAATAAATTGATGTGGGACTCAGGTCAAAATTCCAATTTCGTTATTGATCATGGGGTAGAAGATTATGGTTATCTCTATAAAGGGAATATGAAAAAAGGGATAGCGGTTATTAACAATTTAGAAAGTCGTGGCAGAAGGCTAGGAAACGATATTTATAAATTGTTAAGCCGTTCGGTTCCTTTGGACATCATCGGAACCAATTCAGAAAAAATCGGAGGACTTGGAGAAGTGGGTTATAAGCAAATCCCGGCTTTCATATCCCGTTACAGGTTTTTTCTCAATCCTATCCGTTATACAAGTTTAGGTTTGTCGTTATGTGAGGCCATGATGTTGGGATTGCCAGTGGTTGGGCTCTCTACCACTGAAGTCGTCTCCACAATAGAAAACAACGTTACAGGTTTTGTTTCAAATGATATGGAGTATTTGGCAGAAAAGATGAATTACCTTCTCAGTAACCCGGAACAAGCCAGAGAAATGGGGATGAAAGCCAGAGAATATGCCTTGAAAAGGTTTAACATCCGAAGATTTACAAAAGACTGGACGGAAGTTTTATCTTTTGTAATCGGTGGAAAAAGAAAACGTTCTTATGATCAGTTAAAAAATGCTTTTCCTATGGTATGAAAAAAAGAATTGCCCTTATCAGTGATCATGCATCACCTTTGGCTAGTCTCGGCGGAGTCGATAACGGCGGACAAAATGTCTATGTAGGACAACTGGCTAAACATCTGAATTTGCTAGGATACCGTGTTGATGTATTTACAAGAAAAGATGACCCTAAATTACCGGACATTGTGAGTTGGTATAAAGATGTGAGGATTATACATGTTCCCGCGGGGCCGGCAAGATATGTGAGAAAAGAAGAACTTTTTCCTTTTATGGATGAATTTACCGCATATGTAAAAAATTTTGTAAATAAATACGGATCATATAAATTGATCCACGCTAATTTCTGGATGTCCGGAATTGTCGCTTCCGAAATAAAAAAAACATTGGGAATACCATTTGTAATTACTTTTCATGCGCTGGGCAAAATCAGGAGACAGTATCAGAAAGAAAACGATCTTTTCCCGGACGACAGATTTGAAATAGAAGAGAACCTTGTGGATACGGCAGATCAGGTAATTGCTGAATGTCCACAGGACAAAGAAGATTTACTAAATTTTTATAAAGCCAATCCAAATAAAATTACGGTCATTCCCTGCGGATTTGATCCCGATGAATTTTATCCTGTAGACAAGACTTTTGCCAGAATAATACTTGGCCTTCCTGTCAAAGAAAAAATAGTCCTTCATGTGGGTAGGATCGTCCCGAGAAAAGGAGTAGACACTGTAATCCGGAGTGTTGGGAGGCTAAAAGCAAAATATAACCTTTCCGTAAAACTGGTTATTGTCGGAGGCGATTCAGGAGAGCCTGACATAAGGCTTACTCCGGAAATAAAGAGACTCAAAGAAATTGCGGTTGAGGAAGGGGTAAGGGATTCAGTTATGTTTGTGGGAAGAAAAAAAAGAGACATTTTGAAATTTTATTACAGTGCAGCAGACATTTTTGTGACTACGCCATGGTACGAAACTTTCGGTATAACTCCGCTTGAAGCGATGGCGTGTGCTATACCAGTGGTCGGTTCCAGAGTTGGTGGAATTAAATATACTGTTGCTGACGAAAAAACAGGTATTCTTGTTCCTCCCAACGATCCCGATACCCTGTCTGGCAAACTGCACGGACTCTTTACAAGACCCAGGAGTTTAAGGGATATGGGCCAAAGAGCTTTCAGTCAGGTTTCCGAGAAGTTTACATGGATGGAAATTACTCAAAAAGTTTCTACCCTCTACGAAAATATTATTTCTCAAAATTCATACGAAGAAAAGGAGAACAGTCTCCAACTGTATTCTGTGGATAAAAATTTTGATGACATAGTAAATACTTTCAAAGCCGCAAAACAGATTCTTCGCATTCCCATAATTGACAGCGTAAATGTCATCACCGCTGCCATTAAAAGAAATAAAAAAATACTGGTTTGCGGAAACGGAGGGAGTGCAGCAGACGCTTCGCATTTTGCGGGGGAACTTGTAGGAAGATTTAAAAATCATAAAAGAAAGGGACTTCCGGTAATTGCTCTCAATACGGATATGTCGGTAATTACAGCCTGGGCAAACGACTCAAGTTACGAAACTATATTTTCGCGTCAGGTAGAAGCACTTGGACAGGCGGGAGACATACTGATAGGGATTAGTACGAGTGGAATTTCACAAAATCTTATAGAAGCTTTCAGAAAAGCAAAAGAAAAGAAACTTATATGCATAGGACTGCTTGGTAAAAGTGGAGGTTCTCTTCTGGAACTGTCTGATATCGCGATTTTAGTTCCTTCTTACGACTCCCAAAGGATTCAGGAAATCCACATAAATATTATACATACGGTATGTGAACTTGTTGAAAAACAGCTGATGGTAAATGAAAGTGAATATATTTTAGACGGGCAGCAAATAAGAAAGCCGCTTGCAAGAACTAACGGTAAAAATACATATATTACAAACTCAGACTCATTATAAGAAAGTGAAAATGGATACATTAAAAGATAAAGTAGTTTATATAACCGGAGCCGGTCGGGGACTGGGAGAATCTATTGCCAGGGTTCTATCGAAAGAAGGGGCAATTATTGTCGGAGTGGATATTCGGGATAAACTCCTTAACGGGGTAATGAAGGCATTAAAAGACGATAATAAAGAAGCACTTGCCATTAAGATAGACGTTACAAATGAGAAACAGATTAAAGATTCGATACTTCAGGTTACTGATGCATACGGAGGAATAGACATACTTATTAATAACGCAGGCGTGGATTTCACGATGCCTATTGAAGAGTTGACGGTTTCGGATTGGGATAGGGCAGTAAGTGTAAATCTGCGTGCTCCTTTTATCCTTTCCAAATATATTTTGCCTGTTATGAAAAAGTCCGGGAATGGACATATAGTAAACGTGACTTCAACAGCGGCCAAAAGAACATGGGCAAACGCATCGGCGTACCACGCCACAAAATGGGGTCTTCTGGGACTTAGTCATGCACTTCATGTTGAAGCCCGACCTTATAACGTAAAGGTTACTGCTATTGTTGCCGGTGGTATGAGGACGCCTTTTCTTCTGGACCGATTTCCGGATCTTGATGTAAATAATCTCCAGGATCCGAAAAACGTAGCGGAAACAATTAAATTCGTACTCTTGCAGCCTGATGAAACTGTCATTCCGGAAGTAATGGTATTACCCATGAGAGAAACGTCGTGGCCTTAATATTACTTAGAACTAAAAACTAAGAACTAAGAACCTAGAACTAAGAAGAAGATGAAGAATTAAGAAATTTAAACAAGGAGGAATATGAGAAAAGCTGTATTTCTGGATAAAGACGGTACGCTTATCAAAAACATTCCATATAATGTAAATCCCGATTTTATAGAATTCCTTCCGCACGTAATTCCCGGATTGCAGTTGCTTTCTGCTGCAAATTATCAGTTGGTAATAGTGACAAATCAATCAGGTGTTGCTAAAGGATATTTCCAAGAAAAAGATTTAGATAAAGTTGAAGAAAAGATAAGAAAAGAAATGTCTCATTATGAAGTAGGTCTCTCGGGATTTTATTTTTGTCCGCATCATCCGGAGGGAATTGTACCTAAATACACCCGTTCATGTTTATGCAGGAAACCGATGCCCGGTCTGATTTTGGAAGCTGCAAAAGATCTCGGGTCAGACCTTTCTTTATCCTGGACCGTGGGCGATATACCGGATGATATTGAAGCGGGCAGGTTGGCCGGGACCAAGACAGCGCTGGTGAATTTTTCCGGTCAAAACTTTGTCGAAATAGCCAAAAAAATCATTAATCAGACCAGAGAAAGTAAATATTATCAATTTAATTTTCGCCAGACATGAATAAGAAAACGATAAACATAATCAAAGCTTTTTCCTCCCTCAATATATTGGTAATAGGAGATGCCATAATGGACGGTTACATGAGGGGAGAAAGCGAGAGATTATCCAGGGAAGCTCCCGTTCCGATTGTCGAAATAACGGAAGAAAACTATGTGGGAGGGGGAGCTGCCAATACTGCTTCAAATCTTGCCAGCCTGGGGGCAAAAACATATCTATTATCGGTAGCCGGAGATGATAAAGAAGGAGAAATTTTAAAGAATTTACTTATTAAAAGCGGTGTGCAGACGGATTTTCTTTTTAAACAGGATAAGAGGAAAACTTTAACCAAAATGAGAGTAGTTTCGGGAAGTCATTTGATTACAAGAATTGACCATGGCAGTGTAGAACAAATAAGTCCTGAGACAGAAATGAAAATTATAAAAGTAATAAACAGTATTTACCATAAATTTGACACGGTAGTAGTTTCCGATTACGGATACGGCGTTTTGACTAAAAGTATAATTGACAAGCTGAAGAAACTAAAAAAGAATTCCTTACTCCCTATCATAGTCGACGCTAAGAATCTTATTTATTACCAGGATATAGGTGTGGATGCTGTTAAACCGAATTATATCCAGGCAATAAATCTTTTGGGTATAAGTAAAGCAAAAAATCACCAACTCCGGATCCCCCAGATAAAACAATACGGACAGAAACTTCTTAATTTAATTCAAAGTAAAATTGTTGCTGTAACACTGGACCGGGACGGAGCCCTTATTTTTGAAAGAGACAGACCCGCATACAGAACTTATGCATACCCCGTGCCGGACAGTAATTCTTCAGGAGCGGGTGACACCTTTACTGCTGTATTTGCCATGGCTTTAGCGCTTCACTGCCCGCTGGCTACATCTGCTGAACTTGCATCTGCCGCAGCAAATCTCTCCGTCTCTGAAGAAGGTACAAGTGTTTGTACCAAAGAAAAACTGATCAGATTTTTCAGCGGTAACAGTAAATACGTTGAGACCAGAGAAGAAATGATTTTCCTGACAGAAAATTATAAAAGGGAAGGAAAAAAGATAGTTTTTACGAACGGATGCTTCGATATTATCCATCCGGGACATGTAACATATCTTAGCCAGGCCAAAGAATTAGGGGACATTTTTATTGTCGCGGTAAACACTGATGAAGGCGTGAGAAAACTAAAGGGATGGGAAAGGCCGATAAACAAACTGGAAGACAGGATAAATGTTCTTTCTGCCTTAAGTTCTGTAGATCACATAATATCTTTTTCTTCAGATAATCCTATTTCCCTTATCGAGCAAATTAAACCTGATATTTATGTAAAGGGAGGAGATTATACTCGTGAGACTCTGCCTGAAGTACAACTGGTGGAAAGTTACGGAGGCAAAGTTTACATCCTTCCTTATATAAAAAATCATTCGACCACAAATATTATCAGAAAAATCAGGAGGCCGATTATAAACTCGCTGTTTCAATAATATGAATAAAAAAAGATATAAAAAAATTCTGGTAGTGAGACTGGATAATATGGGAGACCTTCTGATGACAACTCCCGCCATACGGGCTCTTAAAGAAACGTTTAAAGAGTCCAGAATAACACTGCTTTGTTCATCTATGAGTTCTGAAATTGCCAAAGAAATACCTCTCATAGATGAAATTTATGTATACGATGCTCCCTGGGTAAAATTGGATGGTAAGGAGAGGAAAAAAGAGGAAATGTGGACTGCTGTTCGTGATATAGAAAAAGAAAAATTCGATCTGGCAGTAAATTTTACAGTATACAGCCAAAATCCTTTACCGGCGGCGACTTTTTGTTTTCTGGCCGGTATTCCCGAGCGTCTCGGATATAGCCGGGAAAATCCTTACCAGTTACTGACAAAGTGGATCAAGGAGACTGAACCGCAAAAAAATATCAAACATGGAGTGAGACGTAATCTGGATTTGGTGAAAGAGATTGGGGCAGAGACAAGAAATGAGGAAATAAGTATAAAAATATCAGAAGATCACATATCTGAAATATCCGGTATGCTGGCGAACATCGTTAACAAAAAATGGATTACCATACATCCCGGAGGTTCAAATAAAAAAAGGCTCTATCCTTGGAAAAAATATAAAGCAATTTCTCGGGAGTTAGTCAGAAGAGGTTATAATATAGTCTATACCGGAACGGACAATGAAAAACTTTTGATAGAAAAAATAAGTTCAGAACTCTCCGCGAATAATTTCATTTCATTAGCCGGAAAACTGGATATCAGAAAATTAATTGCCCTGATATCCCTTTCTCCACTTTTCCTCAGCAACGATACGGGACCTGTACATATTGCGGCGGCTGTGAAAACTCCGGTCGTAGTCCTCTATGCCATGACTAATCCTCAACATGTACCCTGGAAAGTTTCCAGCCGTGTATTATATTTCAGAGTTCTCTGTACTGATTGCAAACTCGGGATTTGTACCATAAGACACGAAAATATTCCCTTGCCCGAACCTATTATAGTAGTGAATGCGGTTGAAGATCTTTTGGGAAAAGAAGGAACCGGACAGAAAATAAATGATTATGATTTTAACCGGGAGACAAGCGTGAGATCTTATCAATATTATGATACGGATAATTTATGGAATTTCAAGAATATTTAGTTGATAAAATTTTCCAAGTTACTTCTGACATTTTCAGTTTCAGGGTGATACCGGTAAGGGGAAATATTTTTTCATACATACCCGGACAATTTGCCGGTGTAATAAATCCGTCCCAGGACAATCTACCTCATTATCTTTCAATGACTTCTGTTCCGGGGTGCGGGTATCTGGAATTTTACGTCAGGATATTCGGTCCATGGACGAAATATCTTTCCAGAGAAAAAGCAGGAAAAAAGCTTTATTTAGTTGGACCGTATGGAAAGTTTATTTTCACTCCAAGTTACAAGAAGACGGTATTCGTAGCGGGGGGGGTGGGAATTTCACCTTTTATATCAATACTCCGTTTTTTGAGAGAGAGAAAAAAGAGACAAAACATAATGTTGATTTATGCTGACCGGAATCCGGACTCCATATTATTTACGGAAGAAATAAGTGCTTTTACAAAGGAGAAATATTTAGTAAAAGCAGTACGGGTGTTTTCAGAATATAACCCGTCAGGAAAATTCAGGAATTTAATAAATAAGGAATTTATTTCCCGGGAAATAACAATACCGGAAGAAAACGATTTTTTCATCTGCGGTTCGCCCAATTTCGTATTAAATATCCGCAAAATACTTACGGAAATGGGTGTGAATGAGGAAAATCTCCAACTAGAATTATTAACCAGAAAGGACCGTATGCTAATAAACAAAGTAATCACGGAAAAAATGAATGTCATAACACGGGAAAAAGAGAATTTTATTATCTACCAAAACTAAAAAAAATGAGATCAATCTGGTCAGGAGCTATCACATTCGGGCTTATATATATCCCGGTAAAATTATATTCTGCTTCCACTGAAAGAAGGTTGGATTTTGACATGCTCCGAAAGGATGATCTTTGTCCGATCCGTTATGCCAGAATTTGTAAAAGTTCCGGAGAGGAAGTTCCCTATTCGGAGATTGTGAAAGGATATCAGTACAGGAAAGGTGATTATGTCGTACTTTCAAACAGTGATTTCAAAAAAGCCAGCCCCAAAAAAACACAAACTATAGAGATTTTGGAATTTACCAACCAGAAGGAAATAGACGTAAAATATTTCCAGAAGCCTTACTATCTGGAACCGGAAAAAGAAGCGTCCAAAGTCTATATGCTTCTCAGGGAAGCTCTAAATAAAACGCAAAAAGTAGGCGTGGGGAAAATAGTCATCAGAAATACAGAACATCTGGCGGTAATCAAATCGGAAGAAGACGTATTAATATTAAACGAAATCAGATATTCTTCGGAGATAAGGAGCACAAAAGAGCTCTCAGTTCCGAAAAAGGAAAATATATCGGAACAGGAAATAGACATGGCTGTCAAACTTATTGACCAGTTGACGAAGCCTTTTGAGCCACAAAAATTCCGTGACGAATATACGGAAGAATTGAAAAAATTGATTGCTGAAAAAGCGAAGGGCAAAACTCCGTCTTACAAGGAAATATCAATGCCGCCTCCACCCAGTGAAGTGGAAGATATTTTAGGAAAACTTCGGGAAAGTCTGAAAGAAAGTCAACATGGGGGGCATTCGCATATATGAGTTTGGAGAAATACAGAGAAAAAAGAGATTTCAGAAAAACTTCTGAGCCATCTTCCCAGGATTTCCCGGAAAAAAATAAAATGCCGATTTTTGTGGTCCAAAAACATTTCGCAACCCGTCTCCACTTCGATTTACGTCTGGAATCCTCAGGAGTACTCAAAAGCTGGGCTGTACCCAAAGGCCTGAGTTTAAACCCGAAAGACAAAAGATTAGCCATAATGGTGGAAGATCATCCTTATGATTATCACAGGTTTGAAGGAGAAATTCCTGAAGGCAGTTACGGAGCTGGTAAAGTTTATATATGGGACAAGGGAACTTATTTAGTCCAAAACGCGAAAAATAAGGAAGAAAACGAAATCCTATTTAACAAGAAAATGGAAAAGGGTCATATCAGATTTACTTTTTTCGGAGAGAAATTGAAAGGTGAATTTACGCTGGTCAGGTTAAAAAAGGGAGAAAAAAATGAGTGGCTACTGATTAAAATGGAGGACGAATATGCCAAAAATTATTCTTTTCCTGATCTTTTGGGAATTCCGGGAGCAGAGAAAATAAATAACATTCCCCGATATAAACCGATGCTGGCAACATTTACAGATAAAGCCTTTGATGATGAGGAGTGGATTTTTGAGATAAAGTGGGATGGTTACAGGGCGATTTCCAGTATAGTTAACGGTCAGGTTTCCTTATATTCTCGAAATGACATTTCCTTTAATGATAAATACCCGGAAATCGTTTCATCACTTACAAATATTCCCCGGAACATGGTTTTGGATGGAGAAATAGTAATTGTTGACTCGGAAGGTCACTCCCGTTTTCAACTTCTGCAGGAATATCAGGAAAGCCAAAAAGGCACACTTGTTTACTTCGTTTTTGACATTCTTTACTTTGACGGATACCAACTTGTAAATATGCCTCTTATGGAAAGGAAAAAAATATTGGAACAAGCTCTTCCGTCTTTTTCTCAGGTCAAACTTTCAGGATATATAGAGAAAAACGGAAAAGAAATGCTGGAAGCGGGAAAAAAGGAGAAACTGGAAGGGATAATCGGAAAAAGGAAAATAAGTCTGTACCGGCCGGGTGAGAGAAGCCGTGAATGGTTGAAAATCAAAACAAAAATGAGACAGGAAGTTATAATTGCAGGGTTTACCCAGCCCCGCGGTTCGCGAAAAGAAATCGGGGCACTCGTTGTCGGAATATATAAAGATCATGATATGGCATTTGCCGGCCATGTGGGCGGGGGACTGGGGGACCAGGATTTGGAAGACTTAAAGAAAAAATTTGACAAATATATTATTCCGGATTCTCCTTTTAGCACTTCTCCGAAAACCAATACTCCCGTAGTCTGGTTGAAACCGCATTTTGTAGCAGAAGTGGAATTTGTCCAGTGGACAAAAGACGGACACATGCGCCAGCCGGTATTTATAGGATTAAGAAATGATGTGAGCCCCCGAGACGTCAGAAAAGAAGAAGCGGAAAAAGTAACCGTGTCCGGAGAAAATAAATTATATTTATTGCCGCAAAACAAACAGGGAAAATATTCAAATCCCGATAAAATTTATTTTCCTGATGACGGAATTGCCAAAAAAGAGGTCATGGAATATTACGACAGAATTTCTTCATATATTCTTCCTTATCTTATAGACAGGCCTGAGTCCTTGCACAGATTCCCCAACGGTATTAAAGAAGAAAGTTTTTGGGAAAAAAATATCCGGGCGACTTATCCTGATTGGTTAAAAACAGTAGAAATTTATGCTCCATCAGAAGAAAGAAAAATCAGATACCTTCTTTGTCAGGACAAAAAAACACTTCTTTATATGGCGAATTTAGGTTGTATAGAAATAAATCCCTGGAATTCCAGAGTGGGAAATTATGATAATCCTGATTATGCAGTCATAGATTTGGATCCATTGGAAACAGCATTCAATAAAGTCATAATTACCGCTCTTGAAGTTAAAAAAATATTGGATGAAATAGAGGTGTCTTCATTTTGCAAAACTACCGGAAAGACGGGTCTTCATGTTTACATACCGATGGGAGCAAAATATACATATAAACAGGTGGAGGAATTTTCCAAAATTATTGCATACATGGTAAACAGAAAAATTCCCGGGATAACGAGTGTCGAGAGGAATCCTGAGAAACGGAAAAGAAAGGTCTATATAGATTATCTGCAAAATATAAAGGGTCAGACTTTAGCTGCTCCATATTCTCTTCGTCCTGTAAGAGGAGCTTTGGTTTCGACTCCTCTTGATTGGGAGGAGTTAACTCCAAATTTTAATCCGGCAGAATTTAATATTCATACGATTTTTCCCAGGTTGAAGACTAAAAGAGATTTGTGGACCGGTGTTTTAGACAAAGGGATAGATCTCGGAAAAACATTGGATCAGATAGATAAAAAATTTAACAATAAAACAATTTAACCATTACAATATAATTTTCTTCTTTTCTTACCCAAGTCTTACTGCAGACAAAATCATGTCTTAATGGCTAAATGTATTATCCCTATATTATAAGTCGATTGACAGAAGGAGGTGAATATTAAGTTAATGAATACAAAAAGAATATTGGGGACTTTGGCCGGAGCAGCAATGCTGCTTGTTACTGCTTCGCCAGTACTGGCTACAGAAGGACAAGCATGTGGTAATAAAATTACAGGTCCTTTTAGTGTAAACAGATGCAAGGCGAGGGAAGATATGACCCAGAGGCTGGATCTTAATCAGCGTGCCTATGTCAATAATAAAACTACAGTTAATGCCGACACTGGAGGTGAATCTAGTTTTAATACTATAACTGGTGGTGTAACTGGAGGTAATGTATCAACATCTGTCAGTAATAACAACAATTTAAATAAAGCAGGTGTAGAAATGACACAGAACGGTGGTAATGATAGTCAATATGGATCCAACTATATAACTGGTCCCTTTTCAAAAAATACGGTATCTATGTCGATGAACAAAACGATGTCCGTATCAGTAAACCAGAACGCTACGGTGAATAACACTTCCACTTTTAACTTGTCAACCGGTGGTACGAGTAATTTCAATACTATCACAGGTGGTGTGAAAGGTGGTTCTGTTGATGTGGATGTACACAATAGTACAAATGCGAATGAAGCTTGGTTATCCTTGGTACAACATTAACTTCATTCCAATAAATACAAGCTCTGCCCGGATAATTAGGCAGAGTTTGTATGTATGAAAACTTCATTTCCGGCCTTTCAAATGTTATACTCTTTTCATGTTGCTTCCAGAAAAACCGGTTCCGATTATTAATTAAATAAAAAGGCCAAAAATTGGATGGAAGAGGAAATGAAAAAATGAAAAAAGGAGTGGATTTCATTGGGGTCGGAGTTGGGGCAGTTATACTAAATCACGAAGGGAAAATATTTCTTGCCAAAAGAGGCAGTGAAGCGCGAAATGAAAGGAATAAATGGGAGTGTCCGGGTGGAGGGGTGGAGTTTGGTGATACTCTTGAAGAGACACTGGTGAGAGAAATGAAAGAGGAATACGGGTTTGAGGTTGAGCCGGTAGAACTTCTGGATGTATGCAATCATATACTTTCTCAAGAAAGTCAACATTGGGTATCACCGGCTTTTATTTGCAGGGTAAAAAGTGGTTTTCCCAAAATAATGGAACCTCATAAATGTGAAGAAATAGGTTGGTACACACTAGACCAGGCGGAAAAAATGAATTTGACTGAAGTTACAAAATACAATCTTATAAACCTGAAAAATAAGTATAAGGATCTTCGGATATCCGGTCTCTATGTTTAATAAAGAAAAATTATTAATTTTTGTTCTGCTTTCCTTTACTGCACTATTAGGTCTGGATCTATTCATGTTTAAAGGAATATTTACCGCTCATGATATAGAAGCCAATATTGCGAGATTTGCGGCAATTTTTATCTCTTTTAAAGAGGGGCATCTCTGGCCTACATGGGCTGGATATCTGGCGAACGGTTACGGGAGCCCGATATTAATTTTTTCATACACACTTCTTTATTACTTGGAACTTCCTCTTAAATTGATAGGTTTTACACTAATTGACGCAACTAAGATTTATATAATACTGGCTTTTATTTTTTCCGCTTATTTCATGTATCTCTTCTTGAAAAGGAACTTTTCGTCATGGGCTTCTTTTATCGGAACCTTATTTTATGTTTATGCCCCCTACCGGATAAACGATATCTATGCCAGGGGAAGTCTTTCAGAACACACTGCTTTTATCATTATTCCGATAGTGGGAATTGCTTTGGACAATCTGTCCAGGAAGATGTCGGGAAAGAATGTTATTTTTCTCAGCTTTTCCCTTTTTCTTCTTCTCCTGGCCCATCCTTTTTATATTGTTATTACCTTTCCTTTTTTTGCGTTATATTCTTTCTATCTATTTGTTATCAGGATAAAAGAAAAGAGAAAGTTTTTATTTAAGCTATTTATCTCCTTTATAATATTTATTTCGTTGGGATTTTTTCTACTGGCTCCTCTTCTTTTTGAATCCAAGTATCTTCATGCTGATATTAATCCTTTTTCCGGAGCATGGAGAGACCAGTTTATCGGAATTAATAAATTAATAATTCCGCAGTGGACTTTTGTGGATATTACAGGAAAACTGGAGTATCAGACATGGCAGTTGGGACTAGTCCATTTGGTGGTATTAATTTTATCCATATCGTTATTGTTTGTCAGGAAGTTACAAAAAAAAGGATTTCTTATACTTGGACTTTTAAGTTTTCTGGTAAGTATCTTTTTAATGCTTTCTGTATCTTATCCTCTTTACGAAACGATTTTTTTCCTGAGATCGATACAGTTTCCGTGGCGCTTTTTGGGACTTAGCGTGCTCAGTTTGAGCTTTTTGTCATCAGTATTATTTGAAAATATATTTGCCAATTCAAAAAGGACACAAAAGATAACGTTTTCTTTTCTGGTGATGTTTTGTCTGGTAATACTTTATCTGCCGTATGCCAAGGGACATGATTACAAACAGATTGATGATGATTATTACATGTTCAAGATGATGTCTAATTCAGAAGGAATAGGGACGACTCCGGTTTGGGCGGCTCTCCCGGATAAATACCAAAGGGCATCTCTTACTCCCAAAATTATTGAAGGTAAAGGTAATGTCAATCTTTTGTACAGGTCAGGGACCCGCCACGTACTCGAAGTTTCTGCCAAGACTCCTGTCAGGCTAGTAGATGACACTCTATATTTTCCCGGGTGGACGGTGTTTGCTGACGGAATAAAATCAGATATAGAATTCCAAAATCCAAACCAGAGAGGTTTGATAACTTTCCCTTTATCTCAGGGGAAACATTATGTGGAAATTGTTTTTCTGGATACTAAGCTCCGATTCCTTTCTAAATCTATTTCCTTGATTACTTTTATATTAGCTGTTATTTATCTAATCTATAGTTATTTTAGGGGTAAACGTTTAAAAGTTTAATTTTTACATTCATATCCTTCTCAAATTCGTATGTATTAAGTATGTAACGTTATGTAATAATACTTTAGCCTGTTTATTTTTCAGGTAATTTCTGGTATAAGTACCTTTTCCGTATGAATGCTCATCCCCAAAATAGATTAATGCTTGATAATTTTATCAAGACTATTAATCAATACTTCAAAGCGAATACCTCTTCCTTGAGGGATATTTCCGTGCAAAATAAGGAGATTACACTGATTAAGAAAGGGATTGAGATATTTACCAAATTTTTTACACAGGAACAAAAAGATGACTTTATGAGAAAAATAGATTCAAATTTACAATATTTGAACGGAATAAATCATTACAAAGATACGAAAAATAAGGAAGAAATTATCGGTTATTTGGATAAATACGTATGTAAGCTTTCTCTGAAAAACGGACTGAAAATATTCATAGGAAGAGACGCTTATCTGATATACCTTTTTTATAAAAGGCAGGCACGAAAAAAGGGTAATGATGATTATAGTTTTTTGAGATATTCCCGACCGTATTTATTTGGTAATTCAAATGGGGAAGGTTATTTCAAACTCATCGAGTTGCTTTACAAAAATAAGTTTAAGGAAGATAAATATTCTCAATTTCTCACAAATTTCAAAAATAATTTAAAAAATGAAAACGGTTTCTACGAGAATATAAGAAATAAAACTCTTCACATGATAAAAACGGAAAAAGTAATACAAAAATTAAATCAATATAAAAAGTTTACGGTAGTAGACTCAGGTATCCAAGCAGGACTGGCTTTACCAATGAGTATAGTATTGGAGGAAGAGGGATATAAAGGCAGTTTTTCCCTATTTTCCTGTTATAAATGGGTACACAGGTTATTTATAAATAAAGTATTCACCGATAACCTGTTTATTCTCGACAAACTTGAACATGAAAGTCTCAAATCTTTTAACCAAAACTTCGGAAATTGACAGGATATCAGGAGCTGTCCTAGGTTTCATGATAGGAGACGCTTTAGGACTTCCTGTTTCCGGCATGACGGAAGAACAAATAAAAAATTCGGTCGGCTATATAAGACATTATAAAGTAAACTCCAATCATCCTTTCTTTTATTATTTTTAAAAAGGCTCATACGGATCAAATATTCGCATGTTTATAGAAACAGTAAAAAGCCTATCTGCACATAAAGACTGTAATCATAATGATCTTTCAAACCGTCTCAAGGAAATATCGGAAAAAAGTAGAAAAGATTTTTTTTATTCCCGATGGCTGGGAAATAATATTTCTAAAGCATTGCATACAGGTATACCTTCAGGTAATCCTTCACCAACCAGTATCCCGAGAGCTATTCCGATAGCTTTATTTTTCAATGATCTTGAAAAAATATTATTCACAGTCGAGAAACATTCAAAGATTACCCATATGTCACCTTTATCCCTGGCAGGCACATTTTTCGTAAGTTTCATGTTATTTTTCCTTAAAAAAGGAAAGACCGATCCGGATAAAATTATGGAAAATGCATTTATGGAAATGGAAAAAAAATACCCGGGAATAAAGCCGCTTTCAGAAAAAATTGAATTGGTCCTGAACGGAAAAATCGAGAACATATCAGAAGCAAGAAAATTATTGGGAACAGGATCGGTCATTTATCAGAGCCTTCCTCTCGCCCTATATATTCAAGACATATAAAGATGATTTCCGGGAGGCGGTCATAATGGGAGCAAATTCTTATAGAGAAAAGGACGGACAGGAAGTTATTTATAATTCTTTTATAGAAGAATTGATGTACTGTATAGGCGGGGATACCAATTTAATTGCAGGTCTGGCAGGTTGTCTGATAGGTTGTACTGACGGTATAGGAGTAATTCCCCGGGTTTTTATTAATGAACTTGAAGACGGTAAGACCGTACTTATCATGCTTAAGAATCATTTTCCTTATTGTGGTGCATATGATCAAAAATAAGGTTTCTTATGAAAGTAGACTTCGTAATATTTCTTTTTTTTGACTCTTTCTCAAGATATGTCAAAAGATTGGGCGTGACGAAAAAGTTAAACCTCTTATCCTTTTTGTTCCGGGCTATATTCAGCGACTCTTTAATAATTTTAGGTAAACTTGTATCTGTGTAGCTTCGGATAATCAGTTTATCTTCTTCTATTCCTTCCAGAAAATGAGGATCGTGTTCTTCCAGAAAAAGGGCAATAGTGGGTTTGTTCAGTTCCAGAGATTTATCAATCATAAATCCTATCGAAAGACTGTGCATTGAACAGTCAAAAATATTTATATCAGCTTCCCTAATATTCTTCAGATTTGTTTTATAAAGTTCCTTATCACCTTTTTTTCCTTCCTTCTCTAAAGTTTCATAGAAACTTTTACTCGGAATGCTGATAATTTCATCATCGATGAGTTCATAACCCAGACTTTTTATGATTTTAAATATTTTTTTATAATAAAAATCAAAATAAGATTTACCTCTTTGGGAGGCGGTAAAAAAGACTTTCATAGCGATAAGTATAAACTATACATATAAAAATGCAACTTTACTTTTTGTGTATAAATTTTTTCCTTGACAGTTCATCAAAAACTTTAATAAGTTCAATGATGATGATTACAAATGCAGGTAACAGAACAGAAAGCCAGAGTCCTAATCCGTTTTTGGCAAAACTGAGTATATACCCAATATAGGGGATAATGAAGATGACCCTGCCGATTACCAGACGGGGAAGAATGATTTTATCATCATAAGCCTGGTTTGCATCTCCTTTGGTCAGATAGACATTTCCACCGATTCTCATTATCCGGTGGGTAATAATCGTTTCTTTTCCGTCGATTTTTCCGTAGTAAGAGATAATATCCCCGGGTTGATATACTTCTGATCTTTTTACTATTATGACACTCCCTTCATTTATGGACGGATTCATAGAATGAGATTTATTCGTGAAACTTTTCAAATCATTTAAAAAATTTACCGAGAAGAAAGTTACGAAAAGACAAAAGAAAAGATAAAGTGAAACTAAGATGTAATATGTATTTTTCATTATATATTAATTTCTTTAATACATAAAAAAATTAAATTACCAATTCCCGCTGATTACCGTGTTTTTCAATATTCTTTCCGCGTATATACCTTTTCTCTCTCCGGAATTTTCCCTGAAAGTTAGGAAATCAAGATTAAATTCACAAAACTTATTGGCTAAAGAAGCGTCGTCATTATCCAGGCTGAGGAAGAAAATTAAGTCCATAGGATTTGTATCGGAAAGAGAAGATTCAAAACTTAAATTTTCCAGTGATCCTTCATATTTTTTTTCAAATTTCCTTCCAAGTATTTCTATTTTTAAAGATTTGCAAAAATTTTGATCCCCGTTTTTAAAGTCAGCCTTTAACCTGAATTTGATTCCGAAAGTTCCTTCTTTTTTTAATTTCATTGCATTTAAGTCAAATCCGTTGGGAACAATGTCTATAGTTTTGAATAAATTCGTAATAAACGTATTATTTACACTGCTTTTAGCGCTGAAGTCCATTGTAGAAATGGTAAAATTATTGTGAAGGACGTTTCTTTCAGCGAAAATATCGGCATCAGTATACTTCGTATTTATGAGAAAAAAAGAAAGAGAGATCAGAATGATAAAAATACTTTTAAGTCGAAAACTAAGCATTTTTTATTTTGAATATTTCATCCAAAATAAATAAGGCAGCCGGAAATAAAACCAACAGTATCAGTCCCGGTGGCGATTTGCTGAATGCCACCAAAAAACCCAGTTTTGGGATGACCAGGACAACTTTACCGATGACCTGATTTATGGAAATGGAATCACTATCCTCCGAACGGTTTGCGTCACCTTTTGTGTTGAAATTAGTCAGATTATCCTTTTGAAATGATTCAATAATTCTATGAGTGACTGTACGGTTTTCTTCATTTTTAAATGTAATGACATCATTTACCATATATTTATTATTCGGACGTGTAATGATAATGTCTCCTGTCATAATTGCCGGTTCCATCGATCCCGATTGGACAAGATACGACCTGTAATTATTGAAAATATTATAGTTTGCGGACACTATATATAGAGCCATCATGGCGATAATTGCTATAGATATCCAAGTGAGAGCTTCTAAGATCAGTCTGATAATTTTCATAAGATTGTAGATAACTTCAGACAGGGCGGCTTGCGCCGCCCTGTCTTGGTAAACTGAGTTAACTTATTTAATTACTGGGTGTAGGGCCATTGATTAACTGGATCAGTCTGATATTCATGTCAAACTGGACTCCATCTCCCTGTACTTCATTGCCGTATTGGGTTTCATCTGTAGCCCAATGAGCATTTAGCGTCCGTGATTCGTTTGGTTGTAATACGATTGGCGTCAATGCATTCCAATCATCTCCAAGCTTTGCCGTCTGGGCGGTAGCCAGAGTGGAATTTGCCAGATCCTGACTATCCAGACCAACTTTGAGATCAATGACATTTCCGAGTTCCCCATCTTTGGTTACATCGCTACAATCAGGTTCGGCTGCCGTTTCCTGATCATTGGCGCAACCGTTTTCTTTATTTACTACATTTTGTAACCTCACCAAAAGACGTCCGGGAAGAGATCCTGTATTTTTTATCGTCCAGGACTTAGTGCCGCTTATATTGGCATTGTCTCCCATATTGTCGATGACGAAAGGCTCCAGTTTACTGCCGTGGTCTCCGACGACGTCTAAATCGAGTGTTCCAGCAGTGAATTTATTTGTGCTGGTGGTCCTTTGAGCAGTAAGGTATGCGAAGGTGGCTAGTCCCGCTCCCCCTGCTACGAGTCCAATCAATCCCATGCTCAGCCAGATTTTTTTATTAAGCATAAAAGAAAAAGAAATTTTTATAACTTATTAAACTATATGTATAAAATATGTATCATGTCAAGTACATATTAAATATGTAGAATAAACTGAAGTCGATAATATGAATTGGTGAGATGAATGGGATAGAATCGTGAAAATGCTATGTTATTATATTATGAAGATTATTATTTTTGATAAATAGAATATGGACAGACGTAAAACGGTGACTATATATACCTATTCGGCTATTCATAATTTGTATACCGAGGATTTCGGAAAAGACAGGGAACATTTTTATTTGATAGACGAAGGCTTGAAATTATACCTCGAAAGGAAGCTGGATAAGTATCCTGTAATTGATTTAGGTAGCGGACCGGGGACAGTGGTTGATTTTATTTCAGAAAAATGTCCAGGTGTTTCAATTACAGCACTGGATATTACTCCTGAATTTTGTGAGAAGTTGAAAGAAAAGTTTAAAAATAATACTCATATAGAAATTGTAAATCAGGACATGGTCGATTATCTTAAAAATACCAAAGAAGAAAGCGTGGGGATGATCATCGCCAATTATTCCATTATCCATATTCCTGATGAGGAAGTGGATGGATTATTATCCACGATAAAAAAATCATTGGTAAAAGGCGGAGTTTTCATAATGTCAGTCCATGAAGGGATATTCAAGGGATTGGAACAAGACCCGTATCAAGTCCAAAGAGATGTAAGACTTAGAACAGAAGCAAAACTTGAGGTCTATGTAAATTATTTTAGGAAAGAAGAATTGGAAGAAAGACTAAAAAAAGCAGGATTTACAATGAGAAAAATAGAAAAGTTTTCTCATAGAAGGGTTACGGGGGAAATGCCCGCAGATAAAATCTGGGTCGTTGCAGAAAAATGAAATACTTAAATCATTTTTTGGTTCTTACTGCAGCTCTTAGCTATTCTTCATTGTCAATTATTTATGTACTCCTAAATCAACAAAAAATAGACGCTTTTAATTTGGTTTTCTACAGATTTTTCTTCACCATCGCCATTACTTTGATTATTGCCTTTTTCTTTTTCAGGAAAACATTGAAACTGAAAAGAAAAGAATTTTATTATCTTCTGGTTAATGCAGCTCTTCTGACACTCGGGATTATTTCTTACGCATTATCCGTTTATATGGGTACTCCTATCGCCAAAGCTATAATTCTCACTTATTCTTACCCATTAACTATAGTTCTAGTCAGTTATATCTTACTTCGTGAATTTCCCAGGCCCAAGCAATTATTGGCCATCACTTTATCTTTTATTTCGGTCTTAATTCTTTTTGAATTTTGGAAAATCAAAAGTCTCTGGGAGATAAGAACGGGTGATTTACTGGCGATATTAAATTCTCTTGTCTATGGAAGCGATATCGTCTGGGTGACCAAGATGAGAAGAGACACAAATATAAATCCTATCACCGCGGTTATCTATAATTTTATAATCGGAACTTTTCTTCTGTTCTTTGTTGCTTTTTTACTTACCTTTTTCGGATTAAGAGTGTTTATTCCTGCAGTAAAAACTAATTTTTCTATTTTAGTTTGGATACTTTTGGTAGTGCTTGGACTTACCGGCACAGTCATACCTCAACTTAGTGTATATTTTGCTTCCAAGAAACTTAAACCTCATGTAACAAGCGTTCTTCTTCTGACAGAACCGGTGTGGGTGATAATCTTCGGATGGCTAATCTTCGGACAGTCATTATCAATATGGGGGATAATCGGAGCGATCGGAATTATTTTTTCAGTATTACTCGTTTAAAATATCGATTACTTTAATTAATTAAATCATTGAAGCAAGATGTGTTTTAGAATACAGCTATTCCCGTATTCTATGAATTTTACATGATAATATTATCATATGAGTGACTCCGATATAATTAATCTTGAATATACTACCATTAAGACTTCTTTGCCGGATTTTATCTATCAGGATCTGAAAGAGTACGTGAGGAACGGAAATGAGTATCATCACCAGCCACCGGAATTGGTAAATTTACTGGCAGCAAAAAATAATATTCCTGCTGAAAGTATATATCTGACTGCCGGGTCGGGAGAATCATTATTTAATCTAATTTCTACATTTGGTCAAAATACCGTAGTTTTTCCTCCCTGTTTTTTTGATTACGGAGAAGTAGTGAAATTTGGGTATAAATTAAACCAGGTATATTCTTTAACTGAAAATGGTTATCAGGTGAAACCCACGATTTTTTCCGAAGCTACATTAATATTACTTTCAATCCCCAATAATCCCACAGGAACAGTCGATAAAGAAGCAGTCAGAGAGATTGTCGAAAGAAATCCGCAGGCAGTCGTAGTAGTCGACGAAGCATATTCTTTCTTTGTAAAAGACACAGTTATCGATTGGGTGGAAAAATATTCAAATCTGGTAATACTCAGAACTTTTTCCAAAGACTTTGCTATGGCCGGATTTAGAATTGGTTATATGGTGATTAACTCCAGAATATTAAAGGAATACAGAAAAAGAATGCAATGGGCAAGCGTTTCCTATCTTTCCGCAGGCGCAGCAATGTCCGCTATAAATCATGAGGATTATTTTCGGGATCTTTGTAACGAAATAATGGTAATAAAAGAAAACTTTATCTTATTTCTGAAGGGAAATGGTTTTAAGATTTTGTCTTCCTTTACGAACAGTGTTTTAATCAAGTTTGAAACCGAGGCTCATGCGGATAATTTCGTAAAATATTTAAACGAAAATAATATTATAGTAAACCAGGGAAACGGAAACAGTGTGTTTGGTTTGGATAATTCATTTGTCCGTATTGCCATTGGAACTCAGGAACAAATGGAAATTGTAAAAACAGTTGTAGAAAAAACCGTTTAAACTCATTTTTCTTTTTATTATTGACCTCAGGAGAGTTCTGTCATATGCTGGAAATAGTATTTAATTTTCATTAAATTACTATGCAAACAAATCAATCTCCGGGAGTTTCCGATTACGGATCTAATCCTTCCAATTTACACATACTTGGCGGTGAAACGGAAAAGCCTAAAAGAGGTATCAAATCCGGCGAAACCGTTATTCTGGTTTTGTCTTCTTTCGTGATGGCTATTTCACTATCTTATTCCCTCTATGCGGTTCTTAGTCCTCCCGGGTCGCAGGATACCAGAAGCAAAGCTGCTGAAAGTACATATGAAGCTTCAAAAACTGTAAAGATTACAGATAATTTCAGCGTAAGACCGGAAGTCGCTGCAAAATGGCAAAAATTGATAGATAATGTTCCTTTAAATCCAACTCAAGTTGTAGCAACCGCTTCTGCAAAAGACAAGACTGTAACTTTAGTATCTGGACAAGAATATGATTTTCCTGAAATTAATTTTTCATGGACTGGTGGTAATGCGGTGGAACAAGGAACAAAAATAATAGGATATTATGTTTATTTAGGAAACAAAAATATAGAAATTCCATTTCCCTTAGATGGGTATGAAACTTCTGTAAATCCAAATAGAGATGGAGTTTTTGTCTCAAGTAGCACATATTCGAAAACTTTGAGTGAAAAAGGCACTTATTATTTATACGTTCAATCTGTAACTGATTCAAAAACTGAATTTTATAATCTAGGCTTGGAAAAAATGGGTTATTTACAGACGCTTCCAGCCAAGAACATATTTATTTATAAATACAAATGAGTAGTTTTAAGAAACTCCTACCAGTAATAGTATTTGTTGTAACGTTAGTAATATCGGGTATTTCTGTTTTTACATCACAAGAAATAGCAAAGAGAAAAAATATTTCACCAGAAAAGGGATTTGCAATTAGTTGTAAGGAAGGAGAGGGTGGCGAATGTGAAAAATATCAAAAAGATATTGAAAATGGATCCTGGAAGCCGGAATATATACATGATGATGCTGGAAATGTTATAGAAACTAGATACTGGTCTGATGTTGAACATCCAGATGCGAGTCAGCGACCACAAAATGATGAGTCTCCTCCTCAACAGCCAGTTTGTCAGCCGGGGGCGGAGTCCTGCGGAGCTTGTTCTGTGACGGCTTGCGGTCAAACCGGAACACAAACATGCAGTAACGGTTGTACCACTTATAATAAATCTTGTAGCACTTCAGCTTGTTCGCCTACAAATACACCTGT
>Ga0209211_10000924_pt1 | contig 57977 bp, 57 predicted proteins | sample RifGroA2_FD_183992 | JGI IMG/M metagenome (GOLD analysis project Ga0209211, IMG submission 183992) | Groundwater microbial communities from Rifle, Colorado, USA - Groundwater A2 (SPAdes) (version 2) | ecosystem: Environmental > Aquatic > Deep subsurface > Groundwater | place: Rifle, Colorado... | reverse complement strand
CGCGAGATACCCCATGAAACCGCCGGCGAAGGTGTCGCCAGCGCCGGTGGGGTCCACCACCTTCTCGATAGGGTGGGCGGGCACGGAGAGCACGTTGTCCTTGAAGAACAGCATGGCGCCGGCGTCGCCGCGCTTCACCACTATGCCGCGCGGGCCCATCTTCATTATCAGGCGGGCCGCCTTTATAAGGTTATACTCGCCGGTGAGCTGGCGGGCTTCCTCTTCGTTCACGAAGAGCATGTCCACCTTCTTGAGGAGCTTCAGCAGCGACGGCTTCTTGAGCGAGATCCAGTAATTCATGGTATCGCAGGCCACCAGCCGCGGCTCGCCCATCTGGTCCAGCACGCTGCGCTGCAGGTCCGGGTCTATATTGGCCAGGAACAGCACGCCGCAGCGCTTGTGATCTTCGTTAAGCTTGGGTTTGAACTGTTCGAAAACGTTGAGGTGGGTGGCTATGGTCTCGGCGTTCTTGTAGTCGCGGTCGTAGCGGCCCACCCAGTGGAAAGTCTTGCCGGGCAGCACTTCCATGCCCTCCAGGGAAATATTGCGGCGCTTGAGGTAGCCGCGGTACTTCTCAGGGAAGTCCTGGCCTACCACGCCCACCATCTTTACGGGCGTGAACTGCGAAGCCGAAAGGGAAAAGTGCACCGCCGAGCCGCCCAGGGCCCTCTTGGTGCTGCCGTGTATGGTATCTACGGAATCGAGGGCTACGGAACCGACTACCAGGATGGTGTTCTTCATACAGCCGAATTTCTCCGTGAGGTCAGGGGCGCGGGTGCTCCGTGGTTATACCTTATGATACCAAAAATGCGGGAAGGGGCTTAAATCCCGGCGTTCACTTCAGCAGCGGGCGCAGGGCGCGCAGGTCCGCGGCGAAGCGCGGGTCCTTAACAAGTTCTTTGTAGAGGACGTCGGCCAGCGCCTTGCCGGCCGCGGTGTCGGTGGGATGGTGCACGCCGCCCAGCACGCGGTTGAGCGCGGCCTGGTCGGCCCGGGCCAGGAACTCGGCGCGGCGCGCCGGCACCAGGTCGCCGAGAATGAGAGCTTCAAGCCGGGCCATGGCGGAATGGCCGCTGGGATAGGCGAAACCCTGCACCCGGGGCAGGCAGGGCTTCACCCTTGCGTCGCGCACAAAGGGGCGCTCGCGCTTGTAGACGTCCTTGAGGAATTTATGGGCGGTCACGGAATCGTTCTCCACGTTCTTGAAGAACTCCTTCACCTTGGCGGGGGCGGGGCTGGGAAAAGGGCTGATAGCGCCGAAAAAAACTTCGAAGCTGTGGCTCATTTCCTTGTTGGCGGCCGCGCACTGTTCCGGGGTGCGCCGGGCCTGCCAGTCCAGGATAACGCGGAAATCTTCCTTGTCGGCCGGGGAGTCGGCGGCGGGGGCGGCGGGAACGCCGCGCAGGTCCAGCGAAGCGGCAAGCAGGTAATGGCCGGTAGCGGCGCCGCGGTCTTCCGCGCTTACCGGCAGTTCCGGCAGCGGCAGCAGGAAGGCCCGCGCGGGCAGCAGGTGTATGCCCAGCTGGTCGGCGGCCTGCTCCAGGGTCTGGGCGGCGGCAGGCCTGGCGGCGGGTATCAGTAAAAGGGAAAGCAGGAGCGCGCGGAAAAACGTGGCTTTTTTGAGCATAGAGAGATTATAGAAGGCGGCGGGCGGGTACCATAAGGGCCTAAAGGCCTAAAAAAGCGGCGGCATTTTACCGCAGCCGGCCCGGACTTTAGGACCTTTCGGGACGTCCTTGTTAAACGGATAATATAAGGAATGAAAAAACATTTTTTCCCCGCCCTGCTGCTCGCCCTGGCCGGCACCGCCTCGGCCGCCGGCTTCAACGACCTCGCGGTGAACGCCGCCACCCTTAAAACCTTCTCTCCCGCGGTTCCCGACGTAACGCCGGAGATCTCCGAACTCCTGGCCCCGGCCGCCCGCGGCGACCGCTGGTACGGCTCCGACTCCCGCCAGGCCCGCATGCAGTTCCAGACCTACCTGCTCTACGCCATCCCCGAAGATTATACCGGCCCCGTAACGCGCCTGCTCGCCGATTACGACCAGCGCCTGAAGATCAAGGAACTGGTGGACCTGCAGCTGCAGCACATGTACGGCGCCTTCACCATGCACCCCGGCTTTACCGACAACCCCGGCATACCCTCGGGCGACTATAAAGTGGAACTGCTCTCCGCCGAAAAAGTCCCCAACCAGCCCTACGCCAAAATAACCTATTCCTACGACGACGTCGTGGTCTTCGCCAGCGGCCTGTTCAAGAACGGCGCCGCGCGCATCAGCTTCGCCCTGCCCCGGGACCCGGTCACCATCTACAGCAAGGGCTTCGTTTCCCCCTCCGCCAGCGTGAACCGCTGCACCGACCGCCACTACAACAGCGAAGGCGACTTCTGGTATTTCTGGAATCCCTACCAGGACGGCTGCCCCATCACCGGCGCCGACCTGGTGGGCGTCACCACCGACCTTAAACCCCTGCCGATGACGCGCAACACCTACCCCGAGTACGCCAAGCTTTACGGCGACAACGGCAACGGCGACGTGCTGGAAGTGTCCTACCTGGTAGGCGTGGACGAGAGTTTCGCGGCGGGCGACCTGGGCAAGAAGACCTTCAACGACGCTTTCGCTGGCCTTAAGGCCGCCGGTTTCCGGGCCACCGTGGACGAAGCCCGCCGCAAGCGCCTCACCCTCAAGACCCCCTCCGGCCGCACCGCGGTGGAAATGCTGCTGCTGGACCCCAACTCCTCCGAATTCGCGGCCGAAGCCGTGCGCGCCATGCGCTCCGCCGACGTCTTCCTCTACGACGGCCACTCGGGCCTGGGCGGCTACCTTAACCCCGCCCGCCTGGAGCAGGACGCGGGCGCCAAGCTGGCCCTCCCCGCCGCCAAGTACCAGATCTTCGTCTTCCAGGGCTGCTCTACCTATGCGTATTACAACAGCGCCTTCTTCAACCTGAAGAAGAGCGGCGCCGACCCCAAGGGCACCAAGAACCTGGATATCATCACCACCGGCATAGGCGCCGCCTTCGACGTGGGCGCCGCGGTAGACGTGGCCTTCCTCACCGGCGTGACCACCGGCCAGAAACCTTCCTGGCAGGAACTGATAAACAAAGTGCGCGCGGCCGAAGGCTACAACACGGCCCTCACCCACGTGAACGGCGACGAGGACAACCCCCGCACCCCTTGATCACGGCTTAAAGCCGTCAATGCGTTTAGGTTCCGGGCCGGCAGGCGGCTCCATCAGCGCCCTTATGGCGTCGAACACGTCCCTAAACTGAGCGTCATACTTCTTCTCCAACGCTTCTATTTTCCGCCGCAATTCCGCATTGTCGAACAGGAAGCGCTTGAGCTTGTTAAGCGTCCTCATTATCTGGATGTTGACCCCGATCGCCCTGTCGCTATTTAATACGCTGGAAAGCATGGAGATGCCGTTCCCGGTGAAGGCGTACGGTGCGTATTTAATATGCTGGCCGCGGCCTTTCTTTAAGGTCACAAATTGTGACCTTAAAAGCCCCGCCAGTTCTTGGCGTGTCAGTTGGAACATGAAGTCTGCGGGGAACCTTTTCAGATTCCTGGCCACCGCCTGGTTAAGCACCTTGGTTTTTACGCCGTAAAGCGCAGCAAGGTCCCGATCCAGCATCACCCTGTGTCCGCGCACCAAAAGTATTTTAGATTCAAGCACTTCCTGAGGAACGATCTCATTAGACATAAGCCCCCCTTACCGCTTATAGCCTAACAGACGAACCCGACAGCGTAGTGTCGCCTGTATCCCCGCCCTTTCACCCCCAAAAGCAAAACCGCCCGGTTCCCCGGGCGGTTTTATGCTGCCAGCGTGGAACGACCAAATCAGTTTTTACTCTTGGCACCCCTATAACCTGAATATTTTTGGACAACTTTTAAAAAACTCTTTAAATCTTTTGTTCCTTCTTCAGTGAGACTCACTTTAATTGAAAACCGTCCTTTCCGCTTTTCTACCAGCTCATGTGACAACGGGATAACAAATGAAAACTCATCAGCAGACAGAAGCGTGCCAATATCGCTAGGCGCAAGACTGAAAGGAATATGAAACATTGCCCCGAACGAGGCTATACCGGAACCAACCCCACGCGCTTTCAAAGACACCTTCTTTTTATCCGCATATATCACGAGTGGAATATTTTTCTCGTCATTAAAAAAATTAGCGTGTCCCTTTTCCCGCACATACACGTCAATGCTAAAAAGAAAATAGCTGTGTCCTTTCTTATTTTCCTCTATCACCGCGATCAAATCCAAAGGAAAAACTAGTCCCGCGAACTTCGAATCTGCCTCACTTTTATCAGCCTCATAAGATAACGATATGTAATGCATTACGCTATAGTCACCAAGCGAATAGTCCTCTCCGATAACCAGTCCATCAATGCGCTCGCAGGTTTTTTTCTCAAGGGGGGCGGAAACACGCAAAGCCCCCTGGTAATCAACAAGAGTTTTCGTGTCCACTTCGGCGCGAAATCCAGGCAAACAGTCCAGTTCACCTGCCGAAACGGGAGATGCCCAGGCAAAAGCGGTAAACAACAGCAGCACAATAAACAAACTATATTTGCTCACTATCCCCCCTTTTATCCCGACCACAGCATTTTACAAAATCAAAATACATGTGCAGCTCTGGAAGCGGGCAAGAAAGAAAAGGCGGCCTTAATGGCCGCCTTTCCTCTTGCAGGACCGGCTGTCTAGTCCCAGTTAAGATCTTCGAACAGGGGCGCGGCGCGCTGCCAGGCAACGGCCCCCAGCAGGGGAACCAGCAGCGCCGCCAGAACTGAAATTATGGTCTTATTTTTCATCGTTACACCTCTCTAACCGAATTGTACCGCTTGCCCCGCGGCGAGTCAACCTTCCGTCCACTGGCGGCCGCAGAGCGTTTTGAACGGGCAGGAGGCGCAGTTCTTCTCGTCGGCCGTGGGTTCGAACTTCAAATTCTCGTCCAGGATCTCTTCCACCAGGGCCGTGATGGCCTGTTTATAGGTGCCGAAGATGGCGGCCTTCTCCGGCGTCTTCTTATTACGCTCCTTGTAGAGCGTCTCCTCGGAAATATTCTCCGCCCCCAGCAGCATCAGCGAGGCGTCCATGCCGGCGGCGCTCGCCACGCCGTGTTCGGCCATGTAGGCCAGGATATAGAAAGGCAGCTGCACCGACTTCAGCGTGGCGGGCCAGTCTTCCCGCAAGCCCAGGTCGAACTTCTGCCAGTTGGGCACGGAGGCCCCGGAGCCGGTCTTGTAATCCAGGATATGAACCGTGCCGCCGCGCTGGTCCACGCGGTCCGCGTAGCCGCGCAGGGCCACCGGGCCGAATTTAGTCTCCAGTTCGGCCTTCAGTTCGGTTTCGCAGCCGAGTATGACCGTGCCGGAGAGGTTGTCGCGGTGGTAGTCCAGAATGTCCTTGAGCCGCCGCTCCACCTGCCGCTTTATCAAATATTCGAACCCGGCCCGGTGCCCTTTCAGCCTGGCGTCGAAAACCTTCCGGGCCTCGGCGGTTATTTCGGCGTAGTCCTTCTCCGTAATCTCGAGCGGCTTGCCCGCGCGGGCCTTGAAGAAGGCCTCCAGCGCGTCGTGCACTATCACGCCGATGTCGCGCTGCTCTATCTCGTCGGAGACCTCGTCCTTCTCGGCCAGGCGCAGGGCGTAGCGGTAGTAGAAGCGCAGGCCGCATTTGAGGTAAGTGTCTATGGCGGAAGGCGAAAAGCCGCGTTCCCTGAGGGCGGCGGCGAGTTCCGGTGTTTTAGCCGCCGGCGCCGGCTCGCCCTGCGAGAAATTCACGCGCAGGTGCACTTCTTCTTCGGGCGCTTTCACGCCCCGCCGCTGCAGGTCCCAGGCCAGCTTCTCCACGAAGGGGCTGCGTTCCTGGTCGGCCGAGTCCTTGTAAAAGATATGGGCCTCGGCCGCGCCGTTGAGCAGGGCGTTGAAATAGTAGCGGGCGAGCCGCTCGCGCGTCTTGTAGGTGGCCAGCCCCAGGCCCTCGCGCACGAAGTGGGACAGGATGGTGTCCTCTTTGCGGGCCGCGGGCAGCACGTCGGCGTTGGCGTCCAGGAAATACACGCGTTTGAATTTTAGGCCGCGGGTCTCCAGGAAGCCCAGCACCTGCAAGCCCTTCAGCGGCGTGCCCGGGAAAGGGTAGTTGGCGCCCTGGATAAACGTCTTGAACAGCTTGAAGTAGCCAGCGGCCCCGGCGAAGCGTTCGCCGCCGAGCCGGCTGTTCTTGAGCTCTATGATATGCTCTATGGCCTTCTCCACGAAAGGCGCCCAGTACGGGTGCAGCGGCGCGGTGCTGTTCTCCGAGACCTGCGAGATGAAGGCCAGCAGCTTGCCGGCGAAATCGGCGATGTCACGCAGTTCCTCGAAAGGCCGCAGCAGGCGGTCGTGCACGCCTTTCAGGTGCGCCTTTACCCCGGCCGCGTCCAGCGCGCTGCCGTGCGCCTGCAGGCGGGCGGCAGCCGCCCTGAGCAGCTCGGCGTCCTCCTCTATCTCGCGCAGGGCGACGTACTTATTGACCCGCCCGGAGAGGCGCTCCTCCACCGCCTGGAAAATGACGCGGCTGGGTTCGGCCGCCCCGTCCAGGTAGGTGTTCTTAACGTAAGGATGAAAGACGAATTTTAAATAGTTCGGCGCAAAGTAACCGGCCTCGGTCTTCTTGTCCAGCAGGTCGCCCAGCGCGCCCAGCAGGGCGTAAACGGGCGTGGCGGCTAGCGGGTAGCCTATGGAAACGTTGTAATCCCCGGCGGCTGGCAGCACGTTCTCCAGGAGCGGGAACAGGGTGCGCGCCTCGGGCAGCACTATCACGTCGCCGGGGCCCGGGGCCTCCAGCGCGCGCGCCAGGCTGAAGACTTCGCCGTGGGCGTCGGGAGCTTTATAGAAACGCAGTTTTTCGGGCAGAGCCTGGCGTTCGGCCGCCGCGGCCTGCAGGCTGCCGCCCAGGAAAGCGAACTGCTCGGCGAGGCCCGGCCCCGGCTCCAGCAGCAGCTGCGCGCCGCGCCCGGAAAGTCCCCGCAGCACGGCCTTTTCCGCCCCGGTCAGCGCGAAGAAACCCGCGAAGATCATGTTCTCATACTTATCCGCGGCGAGCCGCGACACGTTCTCGGCCACCGCGGCGTATTTCATGGACCGCGTCAGCAGGCCTTCTTTCTCAGCGGCGGCGTAGAACTCGGCGTAGAGGCGGCTGAAACCGTCCAGCTTTTTTATGAAGGCGTCGGTCCTGAGGTCCTGCGGCAGGATGGCGTCGTAAGCGGCGAGGTCCCTGGGGGTCTTCAGCTCTATCTTCAGCTCTTCGAAATCGCCTATGAGCTTGAACGCCCAGGGCAGCACCGCGTCCAGCGAGAGGTCCAGCGGGTCGCGGGCTATCACGCCGCACAATTCGGCCTTCAGGCGGTCGCAGAGCAGGTAGGCCAGGTCCAGTTGGGACGCCTCACGACCCTGCAGCCCCAGCTCTTCCGCGGCCCGGTCCATGAAGCCGTCCATGGAGGTGATAACAGGCGCTTTAAAAGCTTTGCCCACTTTGTCCGCGAGGTACTTACGCAGGAAATGCGCCGGCCGCTTGCCCGGGAAGACCACCAGGTTGTTCTCCAACGACTTGGAGGCGAGCAGCAGCGCCCCGGTCTTTTCGACCAGACTGCTCTTGGGATCTATTACGGTTATGTTCACGCGCGCCTCACCAGCAATTCTACAAAATAGGCGCCCCACCCAAAGAACGGCGGCCCCGGCTCACTTCCACTCCTCGTTCTGCAGCTTCCAGCCGTCCTCCAGTTTCTCCACGTAATAATCTATCTTCCGCGTGGTCAGGTCGCTGAACCGGCGGCTGACGCGGGCCAGGGCGCGGCGGCCGTTCTTTATCCCGAGGTCGTAAACTTCCAGCACCCTCGTTTCCCGCAATTTCGCCATATAAAAATTCAGGTTCCCGTCGAAATATCGTATCCCCTTGCGGCCCAGCCGGTCATAGGTGGAGGCGAAAGCCGCGGAGTCCACGGCAACTACGGCCGCGTCCTGGTCCTGGAAGAGCTTACGGACCGCGGCCTCATCTTCAGGGGGAAGGCGCGGCAGGGTTTTGGCGGTAAAAACGCTTACGGCGGAATTCCAACCGGCCTGCGAATCTTCCAAAGGGACCCTGTAAACTTCAGAAAATTTATCCGCAAAGGCGCGGAGCCGTTCCTCCCCGGACAACAGCCCTATCTCCCTCGTAACCGCGTACAGTTCCAGGAATTTATCCCTCCCGCCGGACTCCACCAGCCATTTCACAAAAGACCCGGATCGGGTGTAGGACAAACTGGAGAATCCCGGTCCGTAAGCCAGGTCGGCCTCTTCCACCTTGAACCGTCCGTACCCGGCAAGGATCCTGGACTTATACGACAACCACTCGTGCGGGTTCCGGCCGGACTGGTCCAGATACTCGGCCAGCCCCTCAGCGAGGAGCGGCACGCTGTGCCGCCCGCCCAGCAGTCTGCAGGAAAGCGCGTGAGTGAGCTCGTGGCCGTAACTTATCTTTTCATAGCAGGGGCTGAAGGCGAAGTAGACCACGCTTATATCATCCCCCGTCGTCCTTCCCGCCCCCCCGTCCGAAAGAGCGGAACTTCTGTCCGGGTAAAGCTTGATGTTTATTTTTCCCCCGCCGGGGTCTCCGAGGAATGCGGTTATTGCCGCGTAGGCGCCCTCCCTGTCGGCTATGACACGCCCGAGATCCGCGGCGCCGGCGCCGCCCCGCGCATAAGTAATGACAAAATGCGGGCTTTCCGAAGAAACGAAGACCGGCTCCGCCCGGCCCGGACTGGCCAGCGAGATGGACATCACGACCGCAAGAGCATACTTCTCCATGGTGTTGCCGGCTACTCTGCCGCGGCTTCAGCGATGTATCCCACAAGCGCGCCTACCGCCACCGCTCCGGCTACGAACAGCGCCGCGGTCGCGGCAGGGGAAATGGCGGCCAGCGGCGTACCGCCGCCAAGCACCAGGAGAAAGACTATGGCCGCCATGACCAGTATAACGGCCAGTTTCACTCCTGAAACGCCGCTCATCATGGCGCCGCCGGCGGCCGGAGCAGGGGCGGGGGCCGGAGCAGGAGCGCCCTCTTTACCGCCCTCAGCCGCCACGGCCTCCGGTACGGGAGGCGCCTTTACCTCGAGCTTGGAGTGATCCCTGGCCTCGGCATTATACTTAGCGTCGGCCACGCGCTTGAACTCCCCGGCTACCTGTACCGCCAGCGGGCCGGACAACTGCTGTTCATCGAACCTGCGCCCCGCCTCCATCCTGTCGGCTTCCAGGCCGTAACCGGCCGCGCGGGCCGCGCAGGGTATCAACAGTGTGACTATCGCTGTCATCAGTATTTTTTTCATGTTCTATTTCCTTATTATCCAGCCGCCTTGCCGACCTGGCTGCGGCTTCCTGCTAAGATGTCCCCTTCTATTTCTTAGTGCATTCAAAGATGTTCCTGTATGCCGCCGTGGAGCTGACGGTAAAAGCTGGATCTTTGCTTTCGATCACATAATTATCCTGGTCCACATACTCCGAAAGATGGAACACGTCATTCCCCCCGGCGCGCGTGTTCCTTAGTGTTATTACTCTCGGGAAATCGGGATTCGCCTTTGATAAAGCAAACACCCTGGAATCCCAAAGCAGGCCATGATCTGTCCAACCTTTGTAGTCGAATTTTTCGATCCCGCCAGTTTCCTTGTTCAACACGAACAGCGCGTTCACATAGCCAGTTTCCTTAAGTTCGAAACTGTATCCATAGTTGGTCTTATCGTGCGTGCAGAAGGCCAGCCCCTGGACCATCATGAATTTGCCCTGCTCTTTCGCCACATACTCCACGGCCAGCGCCCTGGTTTTCATAGCGGAACCGCCCGCCAGCAGCGCGTAGACGGCGCGGTTTACCTGCACCACCTCCACCATGGAGAAGCCGGCCAGTTTGGCAACCCTGAGCGGTGCCTTGGAATCCTCTATATCCACCCGCACCCAGTAACCGTCCCCGTTGTCGGAGAATTTGGCGGGGGATAGGTCCACGCTGTCGAGTATGTGCATCACGGCGCCGACATCGGCGTTCCTGGCGAATTTGACCAGAACGGTACCCTTCCAGTTCTCCGTGACCGGTGACACGGATATCTTGGCGGGAACCGCAGCCTTTGATACGCTGACCTCCCTCACCGAAGCCTCAGGCGCCGGTACTGAGGCAGCCTCGGCAAGTCCCGCAACGTCCCCGGCCTTAAGCCCGTTCAGCTCCACCGCCCCGGCCTTCACGGCCACTAACGCTATTACCGCCATCACCGCTACAGTTATGCTCTTTTTCATGTTTTCCACCTTTTCCTGTCATGTTTTGCCGCTGCCGATATCCTTAGTTGCGTGCACATTGGCCTGTTAATAGGTTACCAGACCCGGCGCCGCGGCACATGAGGCGCAGGACCCGGCTGAAAAGTTTTTCGACTTAGGTGGGAATACCGCATCAAAACGGCCTTTCAGCGCAGCTTTTCCGCGTTATTGTCCGCGGGGCGCGCTTAAGGTAGAATTGCGCTATGGCAACCAAAAAATCCCTTTTCGCTTGTTTTCTGACCTGCGCCCTGTTTTGTCCGCTCGCGGCCATAACGGATAAGATCGACCTGCCCTTCGTGGACGATCCGGCCGTGCTCGGCCGTTGGAAAAGCGTGGCCTATGCACGCTCCCAGGCACTGTTCTCTCCGGCCGCCATCCCGGCAGACCCCGACCTGTTCTATAAAGGCCTGGAGTTCCTGCCCGGAGGCAAGATAGATAACCCGGAACAAACCTGGACCAAAGGCGCGCTCATAAGTCCCGCCGACAAAACCGCCAGCAGGTACACCATAAAAAACATGGACGGGATGGATTACATGTTCCTGGAGTGGAAGAGCGGGGACTATATACTCCGTGATATGCCCCCTGGATATTACGTGCTGGTACGGGAACATGACTACGCAAAAACCAACGCCGGCAGAGGGAAGCAGGGCGGCTCTTACGCTGAAAACACCACCGATTGCCTCACCAATACGGCCAAGCCGGGCATCTGCAGGCGCCCTGTTGCGGCCAAGTTCACCCCGGCACAGTTGAAATCCCTTCCCGGCTACATTCCTGATTCAGATGAAATGTGGCAGCTGGACCTGAGAGGCATGGACATTTCGGATCTGCCTCTCTCAGGCAGGACCACCGATCTTATGTACGCCGATTTCGACAGCCTGACGGAATTCCCCAAGGAACTTCCGGAGGGATTTGATCCGGAAGCGATACTGGAGTCGGGTAAAGATCCCGGCCTCGGCATACGTGCCCTGCACAGGAAAGGAATAACCGGCAAAGGGGTCTCGATCGCCATAATCGACCAGCCTCTCCTTGTCGGACATAAGGAATACGCGTCCTCGCTAAAGTCTTACGAGGAACTGTTCATGCGCGTAAAAAAAAGCCCGGCCTCCATGCACGGCGCGGCCGTGGCCTCTATCGCCGTAGGCAAGACCTGCGGAGTGGCCCCCGGAGCGGACCTGTACTATATCGGTGCTGATTTCTGGGGCAGCCCCGGAGGGATAGACTTCAAGTATCTTGCCGCCGCGATCGACAGGGTGGCAGCCATAAGCGAAGCTCTGCCCGAAGGAAAAAAGATAAGGGTGATTTCCATCTCCCGCGGGTTTAACCGCTCCGACAGGGGCGCCGGGGCGCTGATGCGCTCGATAGCGAACGCCATGAATAAAAAGATCATGGTCCTCACCACCTCACCCGAACTGTATTACAACTTTGACTTCATGGGTTTGGGCAGAGAACCGGGCGCCGACCCGGACAGCAGGGACTCGTATGGCCCCGGACTTTTCTGGCAGAAGAGATTCTTCAGCAGCGACAAATGGGGTTCTGAAACGATGCTTCTCGTCCCCATGGATTCCAGGACCACGGCCAGCCCGACCGGGGACAATGATTATGTCTTTTACCGGCAAGGCGGCCTAAGCTGGTCCACGCCTTATATCGCCGGTCTTTATGCCCTGGCCTGCCAACTGGACCCGGACCTGACTCCCGAAGCGTTCTTTAAGAAAGCTCTTGAGACTTCCGCCTCGGGAACCATAAAGCATGACGGCAGGGAATTCCAACTGAAGAGGGTCATTGCCCCGGCCCGGTTACTGAAAAGCAAGCTCTAAAACACAGCACCTTCTCTTTCATTTTTTTCTCCTTGTGTCCAATCAATTTGTTGATTTCCTGTGCCCTGCCTTCGGCCCCGGCCCCTAACGGCAGACTACCGCGCTGGTGACCTTCCAGCCGGAGCCTGACAGGCCGTCCTTCGCCTTGGAGTTCTCTATGGCGACGGAAATTATGGCGCCGTTGGCGCTGGTAGCCAGTGTGAATGAGTTTTTCTCGCAAGGTCGCGCAAGCCAGCCGTCGCCCGGGCAGGAAACGCTCTCATAAGAATACTTCCTGCCGCCGGCCGCGGACGCTACATCCGCCAGCCCGACCATCAGGATGTCCGTATATTCGCCGCCCTTTATTATCCCCACGTTCAGGTTGTCCCCGGTACCGGGCTGGAACGCGGACGTTCTGAACGCGTTGACTTCCAGCGAGCAGCCGCCGGGCAGCGGCCCCGAGGCGAGCACTTTGGAGATCTCCGCCAGCATCGCCTGCGGGGACCTGTCACGCGAAGCGTCAGCCTCTGTTTTGGCCTTGGGATCCGCCTGCCGGACGGCCTCCGCCCTGGCCGGTTCGCCAACCGGGGGGACACTTCCGGCCTCAGCAAGAACCGCCACGTCCCCGCCTTCATCCCGTTCAACTCCGCCGCCCCGGCCTTCACGGCCATTAACGCTATTACCGCCATTACCGCTACAGTTATGTTCTTCTTCATATTTCCTCCTTAATATGCCGCCTTATTTGATCAGGAGTCCGACTCCGTAACCGACCGCCGCACCGACAGCCACCGCCCCTGCCCCGACTATGGCCGCGGTCGCCAGCGTTCCCACCGCCACGAACGCCATCCCCGTACCGAAATACGCTACGGACGGCAGGGCGCCTATAACTATGGGAGAAGCGAGCAGGCCTCCCACGATACCGCCTGCGATTGCGCCTTTCTTTTCCGCGGACTTGCCTTCGCCTTCGGCTTTTTCGTCCTGCCCGGACTTCAATGCGGGAGGAGCCTTCACCATTAACTTGTTGTAATCCCGGGCCGCTGCATTGCATTTGGCCGTAGCCGCCGGAGCCAATTCACCGGCTATCCGCACAGGAGAGGACCCGGCGTTCAGCCTGGAACTCAACTGGCGCTCCGCGAACTTGAGGCCGCCTTCCATTCTTGCCGCCTCCAGACCGTTACCGGCCGCGGAAGCCGCTCCGGACATTATCAGGGAAAGTATCGCCGCTATCATCATTTTTTTCATATCTTAAACTCCTTAGTATTCAGCCGCTTCCGTTGTCTTCTGTTGCGTCCACCTTGGCCTGTTAATAGGTTACCAGACCCGGCGCCGCGTCACATGAGGCGCAGGACCCGGCTGAAAAGTTTTTCGGCTCAGGAGGAAAGACCGCACTAAACCGGCCTTTCCGCGCAGCTTTTCCGCGTTATTGTCCGCGGAGCGTCGTTAATGTAGAATTACCGGTATGAAAACTTTCTTTTCCGAATCACTGGTGAAGCTGCGCAAAGAGGCGGGCTTCCCCACGGCGTACCGCTTCTACCATGACAACGCCGGAAAGCCCGTGCTGAAATTTTCGTACAGGACCTACCTGCTTTTCGAGCAGGGCGAAGCCCTGCCGCCTCCGGAAGCGCTGGGCCGCATCTCCGTGGCGCTGAAGCTTATCCCGAAGAGCCCGCCCGCGGGCCAGTTGGCCTCGGCCTGGCTCAAGACCATGACAGGAGAGCAAGCCTACTCCTCACTTTTTGAACCGTTCATTTCGGTAAAAACGGAAGCGCTGGGGCTCTCCCCCATGCACAAGGCCATGGGGAAATTCGTAAAAAAAACCCCCATTTCGGTGGAGCAGGCCGTCCTCATACTTTCCACCTATGATCACTACCGCGCCTTTCTTACGCTGGCCAACGACGAAGGGAACTGGAGCGCGGAGACGCTCGCCAAGACCCTCGGCGCGAAGAGCGCCGCCGCGGCCAGGATATTGGCGGACCTGGGAAAGAAGGGCCTGACCCGCAGGCTCAAGGAAGGGATCTACACTTTCAATAGTGATGGGATAATATTGGAGTTCCCCCGTGCGGAAATAATGCCCGCCGGGCTGAACGACCGGATGCGCGAGTACCAGGCGAAAATGCTTTCAGGCGGGTCGCTGGCCTGGAGAAGGCTGAACGTCCTGCGCGCCGACGCCCAGGAACTTACGGCTTTTTACCCGGTGCTCTCCCTGAGCATGTCCGCGGCCACCGGTTACGGCGTGGCCGAAAAGACAAAGCACTCCGCCATGTTCGCCATAGAATCCAAGGTGGTCAAGCTGTTCGATTTCTGACCCGGTTCCTATACCGTTCCCCCACAGGCCGCCCCCGCGGCCGCGTGACACATTAACGCGTTCTTTCCACAAGGACAAATCCCCCCCTTGACAAACGGCCCTTGTGGTGCTAGACTATTGCTGTACTAGTAAGGTAATACAGATATGATAAAAATAGATCTTCATTCTTCTACCCCGATCTACGAGCAGATCAAGACCGGCTTCAAGGGCCTGGTGCGCAAAGGCCTGCTCCGGCCCGGGGACGCGGCGCCATCAATACGAGTTCTGGCCTCCCAACTAAAACTGAACCCCAACACAGTGGCCAGGGCCTACCGGGAACTCACCGTGGAAGGCTTCTTCGAAGCCAAGCGCGGCGAGGAGAACATGGTTTCCCCCCGCGCGAAGACGCTGGCCGAAACCGACGCACGCAACCTCAAGGCCCGCCTGGCCGAAGCCCTGGCCGCCGGCCTCAAGAACGGGCTTTCCGCCGCCGACATAGAGGAAATCATAAACAAGGCGAAGAAGGATACTGTATGAACGACATCAAGACCGCAGTGGCCTGCCATGGCCTGTTAAAGAATTTCGGCCGCAAGGAAGTACTGCGAGGGCTGGACCTGGCCGCCGCCGAAGGCGAAGTGATCGGCATACTCGGCCGCAACGGCTCCGGCAAAACCACCCTGTTCAAGGTGCTGCTGGACCTTCTGGCCCCGGACGCCGGCGGAGTCTCCGTGCTGGGGCTCACCCCGGACGGCAGCGGCGCCCTGCGCGGGCTCATAGGCTACGTGCCGGAAAAGCCGTCCTTCCACGGTTTCATGACCGTGGAGGAAACGCTGGCCTTCCGCGCCGCCTTCTTTCCCGGCTGGGACAAGGCCAAGGCCGCCCAACTATGCAAAACCCTGGAGCTGGACACCCGGGCCAAGACCGGCACTCTGAGCAAAGGCAACACCGCCAAACTCGCCTGGATATGCGCCGCGGCCCACAACCCGCGCCTGCTGCTTCTCGACGAGCCCACTTCCGGACTGGACTACCTGGTGCGAGACCATATCCTCAACGGCCTGGTGAGCGAAATGGCGGAAGGCGGCCGCACCATCCTCATCTCCAACCACCGCATGGGTGAGATCGGCGGCCTGCTGGACCGGGTCTGCGTGCTGAAGGACGGCCGCATCTCGGCCGACCATAAGGCCGATTTCATAAAGACGGAGACCTTCCGGGTGGGCACCCGGCAGGACTCGCGCCCGCCGGAGCAGCCAGGAGTGCGCCTGCTGAGTTCCACCGGCCCCCTCTGCGAACTGGCCGTCTTCGGCAAAGCGAAACTGGAGGAACTGAAGAGTTCCGGAAAAATGAACGGGGCCGAAATAGCGCCGCTGGACCTGGATTCGGCGTTCAAGGCCCTGCTGGGAGAATAATTATGACAACCCTTATAAAGCTTCAACTGAGGAAAAATCTGCTAACCTTCTCGGTCATCCTTGGCGCGGTGCTGGCTTCCGTGCCGCTCGCCCTGGCCATAAAGTCCGAGGGGATGCCGGCCCATGAGGCCATAAACCTCGCCATGCTCTACTGGGGCCTGGCCGGCCTGCCTCTGAGCGCGCTCATACTCTCCGGCATAGCCGGCTCCGAAGCCGCCGGAGAGAAAGCCCGGGATACGGAACAGCCGCTGCCGGTGTCGCAGTACCGGCTGCTCCTGTCCGGACTGGCAGCGGCCCTGCTGGAGACCTTCGCGCTGCTGGCGGTGATCTACGCAATACTCGGCTTCAAACTCCCGTTGGAGAGCCTGACCGGCGCGCAGGAGCAGCTGCTGCGCTTCTTTGTCTTCGGCCTCTCCTGCCTGGCCGTGTACGGTTTCACGCTCTCGTACGTGTTCCGCAACGGCATAGCCGGCGCGGCCCTGGCAGGCGCAGCCTCCGCCGCCATCCTTATCCCGCTTACCAGCACGGCCATCTTCCAGCGGCTGGCTTTCAAACTGCTGCCGCTGTGGTTGATAAACCCGCTAATAGCCGCCGCGGCCCTGGCAGGCGGGGCGCTGGCGCTCAAACTCTTCTCCCAGGCCCGCGACCGGCGCTCAGGAAGAAACACCGCGCTCCTGTTCTCCGGCTCGGGCCTGCTCGCCGCCCCGGTGCTGGCCGCTTTCGCGTCGCTGATGTGGCTCAACTACGGGGCAAGGCAGGTGACCATGCCGGCAGGGAACCTGTTCTTCCCGCTGTACGGCACCGACAGCAATCTTTACCCCGGGCGCGAAAAGAACGCCGCGCTGATGCTGGCGCAGAGGCCGTTCTACGGCGAGGTTTTCTTCGTGGACAAGGACGGCAACCGCGCCGTGCTGGAGCGGGGAGGCGAGCGGCGCGACAGCGGCTTTACCTACCTCATGCCGGATCTCACCTTCAGCAACGGCCAGAGCATGACCGCCGAGGACGGCAAGACCTGGGCGCTCTACTCGGTAGGCAGGCGCGGCCGGCTGGCCCACGGCAGCATCAAAGAAGGCTTCAGCGCCGCGTGGGATATCCCGGCAACATGGAGCATGGAACTGCTAGGCGGCAAAGAGCCCGGCATACTGGACCGCAGGGACGACGCCTACTACTTCGCGCCCCTGCCGCCCGGGGCCGGCGGCCTTGAGTGGAAGAAAGTAGCATCCCGGGATGCCGGCTATCTGCGCTTCCTTGGGGAGAAATATCTCAAGGACGGCCTGGCCGCGGAGGTAAGTAAGGACGGTAAAACCTTGGAGCACAAGGGAAAGCGCTGGACCCTGCCAGGAGAGATAGTCACGCGCGCGGCCGTTCCGGGAGTCCGCCTGACCGACGGCCTTAATTTCCTGGTGCCGGTCAGGGTAAAGGATGATTACTCCACCTACCTGTGCCGCCCCAACGGAAAGTCGGAGATGATCTGGCCTTCTTATTTCCGCGTCACGCAGAACCTGACCATAACCCCGGACGGCACGGTTTGGGGCGTAGAACGCCGGCCCCTGCCGCCTGCGGGAAGATCCCCCAACGCGGACATAGCCACCGCGTTGTTCTACCTGCTTACGCCGGACGGCAAGGCCATGTCCGCAGTTAATACGGACGGCATCCTGCGCAAAGCGGGGATCACATATGGGGACATCTGGCCGCTGCGCGCGCAGAACGGCTACCTCTGGTTCAACGCAGGCAACAAGTTCCTTGTAAAAGCCGAAGCGGCCAACCCGGAGAACGCGAAATTCTGGAAACTGCCCAAGGTGGTAAGGGAGCGCCACAAAACGGTGTCGCCCTCAACGGACGGCGTCTTCATAGCCGGGGCCGACGGCATCTATTTCATGGATTGGGAAGGCGGGAGCCGGAAGATAAACTGAACGGAGCAGCCTAGGCGGCGCCCCAGGACTTCAGGACTTCCCGCTCTTCCTCGGGAGAGGAAACTTTCTTGAATTTTACGTTGGGCACGCCGTGCACCCGGGCCTTGCATTCGTCCCAGGTAACGTGGCGCTCCACGCGGCCTTCCACCAGGCTGATGTAGAAGCCGCCTTTCTTGGAAGAGGACCTTTTCTTTTTGGGTGCGTTGGCGCCGCCGCTCATGTGCTCGGGGCCGGGCTCCAGCAGCGAGTAGCCGCAGCCCACGGCGGGGCCGTCGTAAAGGGCGATCTTCTCGCTCTTGGAAAAAGCCACCGCTATCACGTCGCAGCGCTCGTTTATTTCGTGGCCGGAGTGGCCTTTCACATGGCACCAGGCAAGGCGGCCCTTGCGCTCGGAGGCCAGGGCATCCAGCCGCTCCCACAGGTCGCGGTTCACCACGGGGTGGCCGGCGGAGGTCATCCAGCGGTTGTGGCGCCAGCCGTGTATCCAGCCTTTAATGCCGTTTATCATCAGGCCCGAATCCGTGTAAAGCTTCACCGGTTCGGGCCGCTCGCGCACGGCGGAGAGCGCCGCTATGGCGGCCAGCATCTCCATGCGGTTATTGGTGGTGGGGCGTTCCCCCCCGCCGAGTTCCCGCACTTGGCCTTCGGGCAAAATAATAACAGCGGCCCAGCCGCCCGGGCCGGGATTGCCCGAGCAGGCGCCGTCGCTGTAGATGTAGATGGTATCAGCCATCGCCGCTGCCGGCTTTTAGCGGATCTTCTTGTCGAACAGGTTCTTCACGTTGGCTTCGATGAAGGTGCCGAGGCCTTTGCCGGCCACCGCGAGGGTCTTCATCTGGCGCACGTTGGCGGAACCGGCGCTCTGGTTGGAGTAGCGATACACGCTCTGGTTGGCGAAGCGGACCTTGATGAAGTCCTGGGCCAGTTCGTACATGGTCACGGCGGATTTGCCGCCTGAGTTCTTATAGGGTTTCATTTTTTCCTCGTTTTACTGCGCTTTCATACAATCTTAACAAATCGGCGGCGTTCTATATAGGCGGGGGCCGCTAATCCGCCTGCGGCACGTCTACTTTGCCGGCCACGGCGTCCAGGAAGAACCGGCCGTATTTCTGCACCCTTTTTTCGCCCATGCCCTTTATTTCCAGCAGGGCCTCCGGCGTGGCGGGCTTCACGGCGGCTATCTCCACTAGGGTGGCGTCCTGGCAGATCACATAGGGCGGCACGCCCTTCTTGTCGGCCAGCGCCCGGCGGATGGCGCGCAGGCGGTCGAACAGCGATTCGTCGGCCGCGGTGAAATCCGCGCCGGCGGCCTTGAGCGCCTTGGGCTTCTTTTTGCCTTTGGCGGCCTGCACCGGCTGGCCCAATTTAACTGTGCCTTTATCCTGACATAGGGCGCGGCCCTCGGCGGTAATGCGCAGCAGCGGGTACTCACTATCTTCGGTGACTTCCAGGAAATCCTGCACTATCAGCTGGTCTATCCAGGAGCGCACGGCGGGTTCGCCGGCCTCTTTGAGCAGGCCGAAAACTTTAAGCTGGTCGTGGCCGTTGGCGGCCACCCTTTCGCCCGGCCGGCCCAGCAGCACGTTCACCACGTAGCCGGTGCCGTAGCGGCCCTCGCAGCGCCAGGCGGCCGAGAGCACTTTCTTGGCGGTGAGCAGGGCCTCGTCGTCCGGCAGGCCTTTGGTCTCGCCCAGGCACACGTCGCAGGCGCCGCAGCCCTCTTCGGCCCGGCCCGGCGGCGGATACGGCGCGCTGAAATGCGAGGCCAGCAGGCCGTGGCGGCAGACCGGGGCCGAAGCGTAGCGGCCTATGTCGCGCAGCTGCTTTTCCATGGCCCGGGTGCGCTCGGCCGAAAGGTTTATGTCCTTCTTGGCCAGCCAGCGGTGCATGGCCAGGTCCGAAGCCGCGAACAGCAGGGTGCATTCCGCGGGTTCGCCGTCGCGCCCGGCGCGGCCGCTCTCCTGCTGGTAATGCTCCACCGAGCGCGGCGTATTGGCGTGCACCACGTAGCGCACGTTGGAGCGGTCTATGCCCATGCCGAAGGCGATGGTGGCCACTATCACGTCCAGCCGCTCGTTCACAAAATCGTGCTGGGCCTGCTGCCGCTCCACCGCGCCAAGACCCGCGTGGTAGGGAGCGCAGGCCACGCCTTCGGCTTTCAGTTTGGCGGCCAGGCGTTCCACGTCCTTGCGGGTCTGCGCGTAAACTATGCCGCCCTCGCCGGGGTGGCGCTGCACCGTCTCCAGCACCTGCTTTACCTGGTCGCGGCGCGGGAAGGCGCGGTAGATCAAATTGGGCCGGTCCGGGTGGCCTATGAGCACTTCGGGCGAGCGCAGGCCGAGCTGCTTTAAGATGTCCTCGCGCACGGCGGGTGTGGCCGTGGCGGTAAGCGCCATGCGCGCGGCCTTGGGGAAAAGGTCCAGCGCCTCGGTAAGCTTGCGGTATTCGGGGCGGAACTCGTGGCCCCAGTGGGACACGCAATGAGCCTCGTCCACCGCGGCCAGTATTATCCTGGGGGCTATGGCGTCGTACAGGTCCCCGGCCAGCAGGCGCTCCGGGCTCACGTAAAGAAGTTCCGTGGTGCCGCTGTTGAGGTTAGCGTAAACTTCCCGCTTGGGACCCACTTTCAAATTGGAATGCAGGGCGTCGGCGGCAAAACCGGCTTCGCGCGCGGCCGCCACCTGGTCGTCCATAAGCGCTATGAGCGGAGACACCACCAGCACCAGCCCTTTGCCCGCCGCGGCCGGCAGCTGGTAGCAAAGGCTCTTGCCGCCGCCGGTAGGCAGCACCACCAGGCAGTCGCGCCCGGCGAAAGCGGCCTCGATGGCCTCTTTCTGCAGCGGCTTAAAGCTGTCGTAGCCCCAGCGCTTTTTAAGTATTTCCTCCGGCTTCATCATAGATAGTATACCACGGCGGCCCGACAGCGTAGTGTCGCGATAACCGCCCGCCCGCAGGACCCTTATCTGGCCTGCCTCGCCTGCGCGGCGGCGGGCATAAGCGGCGTTATACTGACCCTCCGCCGCGAAACCCGCTGACTTCCCTCACCTAACGTATTCACAGGACACCCGCGTCCGCGGCTCTGTATTTACTCGGCCACCTTAAAAGCCATCGCCAGGGCGGTGGCGGTGCAGGCGTATTTATCGCAGGCGGTCAGGTTGGAATCCACTGCGAAGCAGGCAAGGTTGCCGGCCGCTTTGCACTTGTCTATGGCCAGCTCTTCCGCGTCCTTCAGCACGCCAAGGCGCTCCAGTTCAGAAAAACCGCGGCCGGGCACGGTCCAGCGGTTGTCCGCGCTGAAGACCTCTTTGCCCGCGGGCACCAGAGACCTGGCGGAGGCCGAAGCGGTAAGCACGAAGTGGTCCCAGTTCGTGATCCTGGAGGAAACGGCCACGCAGCCGCTCAACCCCTGCTCCCGGCACTCCAGTACGGCCATTTTTTCCGCGGCCTTCATGACGCCCAAACGCTTGGCGGCCGTAACCTGCGGGCGGCCAAGGGACCAGGCCGCCTGCGCGTTGAAAATGCCCGCGGGGCCGGCCGCCGCCGCGGAGCTGGGCTGGGGTACGGGCACATTAGCTGTTACTTCCACGTTCGCTGCCGCCGTCAGGGTTTCCTGAGCCATCCCTGCCGCCCGCGCCGCGCCGCCCGTACCAGCCATCAGAACCACCGCTATAAGTATCTTTTTCATAGTTATCTCCCTTATTCTCCCGCCGGCGCCCCCGGTACCGCCTGTCCGGTCGCTGCCATACCAATAGGATAACAGCCCCGGCGCCCGCGCGCCTGAGGCGTTAGTGCCTGTTTTGCGGCCTGTCGGCTTACGCCGCAAAGCCGCACCAATTCCCGGTTTTAGTTCGGTTCCCAGCGCTAGCCGCAAAAAAGTCCGGAGCTATTAGCGCCAAAAAGCCGTACCGATTCCCGGAATCGGTACGGTTTCCCGTCGTAAGCATACTGTCCCCAAAATTGGCACCTCCGCCTCAGGCGCGGCGGCGCGCCGGTTGGTATCCTATAAGCATGGCAGCCGCGGAAGGCAACAGGCCGCGGCGCCCGGAAAGACAGGAGGCAAATAAAGCATGAAAAAGAACGTAATAGCGGCGGCGGTACTGGCGCTGATGTGCACGGGGGCGCACGCTTCGCAGCAGGCCCTGGAAGCCCTTAACCGGGCTGCCGGAGCCGAAGCCATAAAGAGTGTTTCCATACAGGAACCCGCGGCGCGGCAGGCCCCGGCCGGCGGGCTGCGCGGAGGCACCTGGGTTTACGCCAACACGGAGGGGTGCGTGGTTACGGCCGAACAGCGCAACAACGGCGTAATGGTCTATGTGCAGGACGGCCGCGGCCAGCAGGCCACGCTCGGCTTCCTTAACAATTACAGCGGCGGGGATATCTTCGCCTACTGCAGCCCGGCCAGGACCGAACTGAAAGGCGGTGCGCTGACGCTCTCCTGCGGCGAACAGAACAACGGCGGTTACTCTACCCGCGGCGCGGCCGTGATAGAAATGAACGGCGGCATTACCGGGGTGTCGGTGAAGGGCGAGGTGAAGCGGGCCCTGGGCTGGAAAACGGACACGCAGATCTCCTGCGGCGGCCTGGTGCCGGCCCGGGACAAAGGCCAGCGCGGCCTCAAAGCCTACCGCCCGGACTGGCCGGTCTTCATGAACGTGGAAGCCTGCTCCGCGGTGGACGGGATCTACCCCGAGGGCATGACCGGGCAGGAGGGCCTGGACATGCTGGAAGCCTGCTTCGCCGGCATCAGCTCAATGTACAAAGTGCCCGTAACCCTGGCCGCCGGCGACGAAGGGCTGGCCGTGATAGTGGGCAAGAGCGAGGAAATGGGCGGCAACGCCGAGGTAGCCGCCGCCCTGCGCCGGGAACTGGCCAAGCGCGGCGACAGGCTGTTCGATCTTAAGGTCTCGCTGTCGGTGGCCAAGTAAGCGCCGGCGAACAGAGGCAAGCTCCGCTCGGGCCGCCGGTCTCCCCGGCGGCCCTGTTTTTGTTCCCTGGCGCGGGCATTTATGTAAAATTATCATATGACCACTACATTCTCGGATTCCCTGGCAGCCCTGCGCAAAGAGGCGGGCTTCCCCACCGCCTACAGATTCTTCCACGATAACGGCGGCGAGCACGTGCTGGGCGCCTCTTACCGCAAATACCTGCTCTGGGAACAGGGCAAGGCCCTGCCCCCCGCGGAGTCGCTGGCCCGGCTGATCCCGGCGCTGCGGCTGCTGCCTGGCAGCGCGCCGCTGGGCGCCCTGATAACCGCCTGGCTTAAGACCCTGGCCGGGGAGAAATTCTACGACGAGGTGCTCAAACCGTTCATTACGGCCAAAGAGTCCACCCCCGGCCTGTCCCCGCTGCACAAAGCCATGAGCCGCGCGCTGGACGACAAGAAATACCCGCTCAGCATAGAGCAGGCCACGGCCATCCTGGCCAGCTGCGAACATTACAAGGCCTTTCTCTTCATGATCAACGACCGGGGCGACTGGTCCGAGGCCGCCTTCGCGGACACGCTGGGGATACCCAAGCCCGCGGCGGCGCGCGTGCTGAAGGATTTTACCCGCCTGGGCCTGCTCAAAAAGAGCAAGGCCGGCGCGCTAAAATGCCAGCTCAACGACTATATCGTGGAGTTCCCCCGGGCCGAGGTAATGCCGGCCGGCTACGGGGACAGGATGGAAACATACCAGCGCGAACTGCTGGAGTCTGGCAAGTCCAGCTGGCAGCGGCTGGGCTTCATGCGGGCCGACGCCAAGGACTTCGCCAATTTCTTCCCGGTAATGAGCCTGAACATGACCACCGCTTCCACTTACGCCATAACCGAAAAGACGGTGCATTCCGCCATGTTCGCCGTGGAAGGCCGGGTAGTGAAACTGCGGGATTTTTAAGAGCGGCGGTACTTCCGGGCAGCGGAAAGACCGGCTTTCGGCCCTTGACACTTTTTTTACGCCTGATAGACTTTATATATAGGCGCTAAAAATATGAAAAGGTTCCTGTTCACCGTCCTCACAGCTCTGGCCCTGCCTTCCCTGGCGGGCGCCGCCGCGCTGGAACAGCTGCCCGGCGAGACCGTGCTGGCTTCCATCCCCGCACCCATCCCCGCTATCCCCGCCCGGCAGAGCGCCCGGCCGCTGGTCTGCGTGGACCCCGGCCACCCCAACACTTTCAACGACGGCTTCGCCCCGGTTAACGGCACCAACGAGACCCGCATAAACTGGCAGGTGGCCCTGCGCCTTGAGAGCGTGTTGAAGGCGAAAGGGTTCGACGTACTGCTCACGCGCCACGCCGAGCGGGAATTCGTGGAGAACAAGGACCGCGCGCGCATCTGCAATAACGGCGCGGTGCTGGCGGTGCACCTGCACTGCGAAAGCACCCCCGGCACCGGCTTCGCGCTCTATTACCCCGACCGCCAGGGCGTCTACGATTACAAGAACGACCCGGAGAACGGCTTCAAAGGCCCTTCGGAACTTGTCCGCACCGACAGCCGCTCACTGGCCACGGTGCTGGCTAACAGCATGGGCGGCACGCTCGAAGGCGCGCTGAAGAACCGCGGCGTTTACGGCGACTCCCGCACCGCCGTGGGTTCCAGCCAGGGCGCGCTCACCTTCTCCATCTTCTCCAATATCCCCACCGTCACCATAGAGATGGTAGTGCTCACCAACAAGAAAGACGCGGCCTTCATTAAGGCCGAGGCCGGCCAGCAGCAGATGGCGCAGGCCATAGCCGCCGGCATAGTTTCCTACACCGCCAGGTAATTCCCCCCCGGAAGTAAAAAAGCCGCCCGAAGGCGGCTTTTCTTTTGCCCGGAAGGGCGTTGCGTCAGGCGTTCTCTTTGCTGTCCACCAGGAGCGCGGGCAGGAGCGGTATGGCTATGAGCGCCAGCAGGGTGGTGCCGGCGTTGAGCCAGACCAGGTTCTTGAAGGTGAGGTTGTACTTTTCGTACAGGCCGGAGCCCACCAGGTCGCTCACGAGCAGGCCCCAGTTCCACACGCTCACTATTATGGAGTAGCCCACGGCTTCGCTGCCCTTGGGCGTGGCGCGCGCGGCCAGGTCGTAGAGCGGCAGTTGGGCCAGGCTAACGGCGAAGGCGTAGATGATCTCTATGATGAGCGCGGACTTGCGGTCGTTATAGCCAAGGTACAGGAGCGACAGCAGGGACGTGAAGAACACGCAGGCGTAGAGGAGCTGGCGCAGGGTGAAGCGCCGGCAGAAGTAAACGTAGAAGAGCGCGCCTATGGCGCCGGCTATGGCCGCCACCAGGCTGATAAGGCCTATGAACTTCTCGCTGAAATGCAGGGTGTCCGTCTGGTAGAACATCAGCGGCGTATAGAAACCAGGCGCGAACTGCACCAGGAACAAGAGGCCCGCCGCGAACCACAGGCTCTTGGCCTTGAGGGCGATCTTAAGCTGTTCGCCCACGTTCTTCCAGATCTTGGGGTCGCGTTTAGCTGTGGGCGGTTCCTTGTAGAGGAAGAACGCCACGAAGAAGAGCAGGAACAGCGGCACCGCGGCCACCAGGGCGGAAACGCCCAGCGTCATGGCGGCTAGCACCGCGCCCAGCGGCACGCCCAAGCTGGCAATGTTCATGGCCATCACGCGCACGGAGCTCAGCTTGCCGGTCACGCCGAAGCTCTGCCCGCCTTCCACCAGGATGCCGCCGGTAATGGTGCTCACGAACACCAGCGCTATGTTCATCACCATGGTCATCATGAGCAGCGGCAGGAACCGGGCCGGCACTATGGCTATACACAGCCACAGCAGGCCCGCCAGCAGGCTGCTGAACACCAGGTAATGGCGGCGGCGCGTGCCGAAGAGCGGGATGGCGTCGGAAATGATGCCGGCTATGATCTTAAGGTTCCACGGCATGTTGGCCAGCTGCATGAACAGCGCCACGCGCAGCGGCCCCTCGCCCAGTTTGTCCTTGAGCAAAAACCGCAGCGGGTACAGGCCCAGCACGCCCGCCTGCGCAAAAGTGCTCACGAAGATGCCGCAACCCACTATGAGCGCCACGTTGAAGTAGGGCAGCTTAGTGATGCGGCGGAGCCTGCCGAGCGGCGGGATAACGTGTTCTCCGGCGGCGGGAATGGTGACTTGGGCGGCGGCTGATTCGGTCATATTGTAGATAGTATAAAAAGGGGAGCGCCCCCGCAAAAGGAAAGGCCCCGCTGACCGGGGCCTTTCCTGTCTTGACCTCGGATATTTACCAGAGGTTGATGTCCAGCTGCACCGTGTAGGTGTTGGCGCCGGCTATTTTGTCGTTGTTATAGACGTCGTAGCCGAAGATGACGCTGGTGTCGGGGGTGAACGCCCAGGCCAGGCCGAAGCTGAGCGCGCCCTGGGCCGAGTCGCCGCCCTGGTAGTCCACCGCGGCCCACAGCTTGTCGGACACTTCGCTGATGGTGCGGTCCCAGCTCAGCAGCACACCGGTATTTTCCTTGTCGCCGTTCTCGTCGACCAGCACCTTATCATTGCCGGAGTAGTAGCCGGCGGAAAAACGGCCAAGTTTGCCCACGTTCTTGGCGGCCAGGCCGTAAATTATATTCTGGTCGGTCACGTCTTTCTTGGTGCCGAAGTTATAGCCGCCCAGCGCGAAGGCCGGGCTGCCCGCGAAAGCGGCGCCCTCGGGGGTGCCGATCTTGGCGTGCAGGTAAAGCGGGTCGCTGTCGGCGGCCACACCGGCGCGCATCAGGTCGAAACCGACCTCGGCCTTCACTTTCTCATAGGGCAACACGCCCACGGTGGGACCTATCACCAGCAGCGGGGCCTTCCAGTTGCCGGCGGTCTCCTTTTCGGAGGACACGTAATTGTCCACGTTCAGGTGCACGCTCTTGTATTTCTGCACGTCGGTGGAAGGGATCCAGATCTGCGTGGACGGCGTGGCGTTGGCGGCCAGCGGGGCCAGGCAGAGAACCAGTATTGCGATAAGTTTAGCGGTTTTCATTGTATCTCCTTTAGTTCGTAAAAAGCCCGCCCGGGGTCAGCCGGGCGGGCGTAAAGACGCTTTTTAATGCAGGTAGGCGGTTTCGCCGTGCTGCACTTCGTCCATGCCGGCCTCTTCTTCCTTCCCGGTGGTTTTCACCGGGGTGAAAACGTTGATAAGGTGAAGCGCCGCGTAGGAGAAGACAAAGGCGTACAGCGCGGTGCAGAACACCGCCGCCACCTGTTTGCCGAAGAACTCCGCGCCGCCGTGCCAGAGGCCGTTGGCCCCCGCGGCGTTTACCGCCGTGGTGCCGAACACGCCGAGCATTATGACGCCCAGCACGCCGCCCACGCCGTGCACGCCCCACACGTCCAGCGCGTCGTCCCAGCCCAGTTTATTCTTCAGATGGACGGCCAGGTAGCAGACCAGGCTTGCGAATATCCCGATGAACACCGCCGCCTTGGTGGTGACGAAGCCGGCCCCCGGGGTGATGGTGGCCAGGCCCGCTATGGAGCCGGTCAGCAGGCCCAGGAACTTGGGTTTGCCCTCGAAGAACCAGGAGACGAACAGCCAGGTGACGGCCGCGAAAGAAGCCGCTATGTCGGTATTTACGAAGGCGAGCACCGTGACCGCGTCCACTTTAAGTTCGCTGCCGGCATTAAAGCCGTACCACCCGAACCACAGGAGGCCCGTGCCCAGCGCCACCAGCGGTATGCTGTGCGGCGCGTCGGTAACCTTGCGCTTGCCTACGAAGAAGACGGAAGCCAGCGCAGCGAAGCCCGCCGTGGCGTGCACTACTATGCCGCCGGCGAAGTCCAGCACGCCCCACTTGGCGAGCATCCCGCCGCCCCATACCATATGGACCAGGGGGAAGTACACGAAGATCAGCCACAGCACCAGGAACACCAGGTAGGCCTTGAAGTTGATGCGGTTGGTGAACGCGCCGGTGATGAGCGCCGGGGTGATCTGGGCGAACATCATCTGGTAGGCGAAGAAGACCAGCAGCGGGATGCTGCTGGAACCCGCGAAGACGGTGTTAAGGTCCACGCCGCGCAGGAAGGCCATATCGAAATTGCCTATTATGGCGCCCTCGCCGCCCGAGAAGCACAGCGAGTAGCCGAAAGCGTACCACAGCACCGTGGTGACGCCCAGCGAAACGAAACTCTGCATCATGATGGCCAGCACGCTCTTGCGGCCTACGAGTCCGCCGTAGAAGAAGGCTAGGCCGGGGGTCATGAGCATGACGAGGCTGGTCGACACGAGCATGAACCCGGTATTTCCGGTATCGAACATAGTATCCCTCCGTTGGTGTAAGCGCGCTTACCGCCGCGCTATACCCAATTATAGGGATTGCCGGAAGGCCGAGGTATCAGGGATTCCCTGAGAGTGCGGGTAGAAAAACCTTACGCGCTACAGGCTTACCAAGCCTTCTTTGACGGCGTAGCGGGTGAGGCCGGCTATGCTGGAAATGCCGAGTTTCTCCATGATCTTCTTGCGGTGGGTCTCAACGGTCTTGACGCTGAGGGAAAGTTTCTGGGAGATCTCCTTGGTGCGCAGGCCCTCGGCCAGCAGCTGCAGCACCTCCCGCTCGCGGGAGGACAGCAGCGTGAACACGCTGCGCGGGTCGCGCGGCGGGCTCTTGATATAATCCCCCAGCACTATGCTGGTTATGCCCGCGCTGAGAAAGAACCTGCCGCAGCTGACGGCCTTTATGGCGTCCATCAATTCTTCGAAGGCGGAATCCTTGAGCAGGTAGGCTCGCGCGCCGGCCTTGAAGATCTCGGTGACGTACTTGCGGTCGTTATGCATGGACAACGCTATGACGCGGGCGAATTTTTTCACCTTGGCCAGTTTGCGGGCGGCCTCTATACCGTTAAGGCCGGGCATGGAGATATCCATTATTACGATGTCAGGGGAAAGTTCGCGCGTCATCTTGACGGCCTCTATGCCGTCGCGGGCGCCGCCCACCACTTTCACACCGGGCTGCCCCTCCAGCAGGGCGCGCAGGCCCTCGCGGAAGATCTTATGGTCGTCACAGATGAGGATTTTCTTTTCCATGGGGTTTGCCTTTGCCCAGCGGGGCGGTTATAACGGCGAGCGTCCCGGCGCCGGGCCGGGTGCTCAGGCGAAACGCGCCGCCCAGATGCGACACCTTCTCGCGGATGGAGAACAGGCCGAAGCCGCGGCGGTCGGTGCCGTAGCCGGCGGCGGCCGCGGCGTTGAAACCGCGCCCGTTGTCGCGCACCGTTACGGCTATCTTGCCGGCGGCGCCGCGCACGCTCACTTTCACCTCGGAAGCCTTGGCGTGCTTTACCGCGTTCATAAGCAGTTCCCGCACCGCCTTGAAGATCATCACGCTGGTCTCGGTGGGCAGCGGCTTGTTCCTGCCGTCGCCGCTGAACTGCACCCGCAGGCCGTAGCGCTTGCGCATGTCCTCGGCCAGGCGTTCCAGCGCGCTCTCCAGCCCCAGCTCGTATAGTATGGGAGAGGCCAGCTGAAAGGTAAGACTGCGCGTGGCCAGTATGGCTTCGTCGATAAAAGAGGACAGGTCGTTGATCCCCCCGGCCGCCTCCGGCGCCGAGCAGAAACCGCGCAGGGCGCCGGCCTTCATCTTGGCCATGGCCAGCGTCTGGCCTATAACGTCGTGCAGGTCGGTGGCTATCTCACGGCGTTCCCGTTCCTCAGTGAGGATCAGTTCGGCGGACAGGCCGCGAAGCTTCTCCTGGTAGGAAAGAATCTCTTTCTGACGCAGCTCGCGCTCGCGCACTTCCGTCTTCAACGCGGCATTGAGTTTCTCCAGCTCCGCGGTACGCTCTTTAACGCGCCGCTCCAGGTCGTTATGCGCGTCCAAGAGGGCCGCGTCGGCCAGCTTGCGCTCGAAATAGACGCGCAGCATGTCCGCCAGAGAGTTTATGAGGTTGCGTTCTTCGGCGAGGAACGGCCCTTCGGCCTCCGTCGGCATTTTTTTAAGGTAATAGACCTCTATGCGGCCGGCCAACTCCGGGCTTACGCGGAAATCACAGGCCTGCCGCCAGCGGGTACGCTTGAAATTAACGGTCCGGCTCTCGCATTCCCCCAGCAGCACGCGCCCGGCCGTCACCTCCGGATACTGCCACGCCGGCGGAATAAGCCGGACTATGCGCTCCAGCACTTCGCGCGTGGAGAGCCGGTCGTCCTGCAGCACGCACACCGTGGAATGCAGGGCGGTCAATTCCTTCACGCGCTCGCGCAGGGCGTGAATGACCTCGTTCTTGGGGACCTGGGGGTGCAGCGCGTGAATGGCCTGGGAAGGCTTCAGCAGCTTGTTGCGGGTCTTGCTTGTCCGGGGCATTGCGGCAGTTTATCAAATAATCCGGTCAGAAAGAGACGCCGGCCGTGAGCTGCACGGACATTTTGGCGCCGGAGAAAGTGTATTCGCCGCGCGGGCGGCCCAGGTAGGCGTTCACCAGGCAGCCGGCGGAAAAGTCGTTGATGTTGCGGTAGGAGACGCCGGTGGAGAGCACGCCGGTGTCGTCGCTCAAGTTGCGCACGTAATTGGCGCTCAGGGTCATGTCCGTTATGATGAACCGGCTCACGCTGGTGAACAGGGCGCCGTAGTAGCGCCCCATGTAATTGGGTTCGAACAGCCCGTTGCCTATGAGGAAATCGCGTTTGGTGCCGGAGGGCAGCAGCGCCGCCAGCGGCCCCGAGAAGGCGTAGGAGGCCCTGTCGCGGAAGGGGCTGCGGGTGTAGCCGTTCTGGTTGTAATAGAACTCGGTGGCCACGGTCAGGCGGTCGTTGAAATCCCCCAGCCGGAAACCGCGGCTCAAGTTCAGCGCGGCCCGGGTGGTCCAGCGGTCGTCCTTGAGATAAGTAGAGAGCGTGCCCGCCTCTTCGCGTACATAGCGGGTATTGTCGCGGCCGGCCACCGCCACCTCGCCGGCGATGTCCACGTCGCCCAACCGGCTGGACACGTCGTAGCCGAACACCGCGCTGCGGTTGCGGCGGCCCCAGCCGGAGAAGGCCATTTCGGTGCGGCCGGCCAGGAACTCGAACTTCAGCGCGCCGCCCAGGTCCCGGTCCTCCTCGGCGCTGCCGGCGTCCAGGAAGCCGTAGATGTTATAGTCGGTGCCGAAAGGGGCGTGAAACTTAACGCCGTAGGCGCCGTCGCGGTAGCCGATCTTACGGATGAAGGTCTTCTTCTCGATATTTATCAGGTCGGTGGGGTTCCACAGCGAGCAGCGCCCCCACTGCAGCACCTGCTTGCCGGTGCGGAAATACACGCGGTCAGCTATGTTGAAATCCAGGAACACCTCGCGCAGGTCCGAGACCGTCTCGCGGCTGCGGGAATTATAGGTGGCCTCCATGTTGGCGAAGGCCTTAACGCCGCGTTTGAGCCGCGCGTCCAGCATGAAGTTGCCGGTGATATAGGAATTGAGCGGGTTGGAGGTGCTGGCCACCACCCCCTCCAGCACGCTAACTGCCTCGCCGGAAAAACCCACGGTCTTCCTTTCTTCGACCGGCGCCGCCACGGGCGCCGTGGCGGCTATCATGTCCTCCCCGGAGAACAGCTCCGCCTCGGAAACTTCTTCCGCCAGGGCCGGCGAGGCGGCCAGCGCCAGTATCAGTAAGGTCTTCATTTGCTCAGGTTCTCCAGGTAGGCCTTGGTGAAGATCTTGTCCTCCAGCTTGCCGGGGACTATGCCGGAGATCTCCACTATGGTCTTATTGCCTTTCTCGAATTCGTCTATAAAAAGCTGCTTCACCGCCACAAAGCGCCCCTCTATCTCCGTGAACTTCAGGAAGTAGGCGGTCTGCATGAGGGTACCCGAGAGCGAGTAACTCTCCTGTTTTAGCAGCAGACCATTGTCGCGGCGGGTCCAGAAGATCTGGCGCGGGTAGTCCACGTCGTTCACCTTGGCCCGCACCTCGAAGCGGTGCACCGGCACCTTGCCCAGCATCTCCTCGCCGAAGTCCTCTTTGCCGTCGGGCTTCACCAGCGGGCCGTAGAGCTCGTCCAGTTTGCGGGTCTCAAAATCGTCGCCGTGCGCGTCCGAACCGCCTATGCTCTCGTCGCGGTTGACGTGCTGGAAGGTGCGGGTGTTCTTGCGGTACATCCAGAAATTATCGCCCACGCGCAGGTAGCCGTTGCCCCGCTCGTTCTCGGGGGCGCGCATGGCTATGAGGAAGGCGTCGTCGGAATCACGGCGGAAGTAGGCCATGTCCATGATCTTGGTACCCTGGCCGGCCTTCTGCTGCGTCAGCGTCACGTCGGCGCGCATGTCCTTCTTCATCTTGTAGTTGTCGTCTATGGCCTTCAAGACGGCCGAAACGCGGCTTTCGGCGGCGAAGGCGGGCGCCAGCGCGGCGGAACAGAGAACGAGTGCGAGGGTTATCCTGTTGATGTTCATAAAATTCAGCCGAAATGCCCCAGCGCCTTGGCCGGCGACAATTGCGCCGCGCGGCGGGCCGGGAACCAGGCGGTGCCCACGGCGATGAGCACGATCAGCAGCACGCTGCCCGCCACGCCGGAGAAAGTGGGCAGGAAATACAGGTGGCCGTTCACCAGCAGCATGCCCAGCGGGTTGTCGTGCGGGTGGAAGGTGATAAGCGCCAGCCCCTTCATAACGGCGAAGCCGAGCAGCAGCCCCGCCGCCGAGGAGAACAGCGTGAGCAGCAGCGTTTCCAGCAGGAACATATTGCGCACGTCGCGGCGCTGCATACCTATGGCGCGCACGGTGCCTATTTCGCGGGTACGCTCGCGGATGGTCATGCGCAGGGTGTTCACCACGCCCAGCAGGATTATAAAGAACAGCACCAGCACCGCCGACACGGTAATGAGGTTCAGCACGCCCTCCATCTTGAGGATATCGCTGGCGGTCTCGTACATGGTGGAGACGTCTATGGTGGTGCCTTTCCACTTATTCTTGGCTATGTCCTGGTATTTCTTCTTGTAGTCGTCCGTGTTATTGGTGCGGTTGAGCAGCACCCATTCCGGGGCCAGCAGTTCAGCCCAGGGCCCTTCTGCGGAAAAAGTTCTGGCGCCCGCGGCGGGGCCGGCGGGCATGTCCTCGTAGTAAAGGTCGTAGAAGCCTGCGTCGTTCAGGAGCACGGCCGCGGGACCGGGGCAGCCCGAGGCGCACACGGCGGTCACGGTAAGGACGGCCTCCCTGGGGGCCGTTTCGAACTTGCGCGGGTAGGCCAGCCGTATCTTTCCGCCGGCGCTCACGCCGAGCTGCCGGGCCAGCGCGGCGGGCAGCACCACGCCGTCCTTCCTGAGGACCTTGTCCCAGGAGCCGGAGGAAAGCTTCATAACGCCTTTGAGCTTCTCCTTGTTGGCGTCGTCGGTGCGGAAGCCCAGTACCTGCGCCGGCCGGCCGCCGGCGGAGGCGTAAATTATCGCCGTACCCGGCCTGAGCCTGCTGTGTATGCGGTCGGCCAGGGCCCGCGCGTTCTTCTGCGGGTCCTTGATGGTGATATTGATGCTGCCCGTCTCCCAGGGGCGGAAGCCCAGCAGGTCCTTGGCGCGGTCCCGGTCCAGGAACACCACGCCCTGCATGAAGATGTTGTCGTTGCGGGAAATGCCCACCACGGTCAGCCGGGCGGCCTGGTCCTGGCCGAACATGCTGCGGAACCGCACGCGGATAATATCGCCCCGCTTCACGTTGAGGTAGCGCGCTTTTTCCTCGGCCACTATCACCGGGTTCTCCACGTCGGTGCGGCGCAGGTCCTCCCACTTGCCCTCGGCCATGCGGAAGGATTCCTCCAGTTCCTTGATGGCCTTGGCGCTCAGGGTCTTCCGGGTGTCCACGCCTATGAGCATGATATTGTCGGAACGCCCGTTGCCTATGGCGCGCGAGAAGGTGCCTATGGCCTCGTCGGCCTCTTCTATCAGCGGCTCGCCTTTCACGGCGTCCCACACCCGCTGGCGGTCGCGGAAGATCTCGCGCATCACGCCGCCGCGCTCGTTGAACCGCACCGCCACGTGGCCGGTGACGTAGCGCATGATCTTGTTGAACATGATGTCGGAAATGCCGTGCGAGAAGGAGTTGGCCGTTATGAGGATGGCCACGCCTATGGCCATGGCCGAACCCAGCAGGATATTCCGCCGTTTCTGGCGCAGAAGGTTTCTGAGGCTCAGGCGTAAAAGCAGCATATTAATCCCTGGTCACCGCGTCCAGCGGGGTCACGCGCGCGGCCACCCGCATAGGATACAGGGCGGCTATCACCGTAACCGCGGCCAGCTGCAGGATAGTGAGCGCTATGGCGGACAGGCTCAGGATAGGGCTGAAGATGTTGCCGCCGTAAAGCAGCTGCAGCATGTCGTTATTGGTGCTTATCTTCAAAAGCGGTATCACGCGCACGGCCAGCACGCCCAGCGCTATGCCCAGCCCGCCGAACAGGGAGGAAAGTATGGCGGTCTCACCCAGGAACATCCCGGCGATAAAAGGCTTCTGCGCGCCCACGGCCCGCATCATGCCCAGTTCAGGCGCCCGCTCCAGGGCGGACATGGTAAGGGTGTTGACTATTATGATCACGGCCACGCTGAACAGCAGCATGACGAAGACGAACAGCGCGCCGCCGATGATGAGCGCCATGCCGCCTATGGGGCCGGAAGCCTTGTTCCAGGGCACGGCCCGCACCTTGGCGCCGGCGGCCGTCAGCGCGGCGTTGAGCCGCCGCAGCGCGTCTCCGGAATTAACACCGGGCTTAAGTTTTATGAAGACCACGTTGTAGACGCCGTCTTCCGCGGAAACCGCCGCGGGCGCGGCCGCGGCCCTGACAGGGGCGGCCTTGGGCGCCTCCGCCAGCATGTCCTCGCCGAAGAGCGAGTCAAGGCTGGCACCTTCCAGGCCGAGCAGTTTCTTCTCCTCCTGCGGCACCTGCGCGGCCATGTCGGCGGCGGTGAGATACCCCAGGCATTCCCGGTAGGATTCCAGGTCCACTATGGCGAAATGGCCGAAGATCTGGTCCAGCGCGCCGTACTTTATCACGCCGTTGATGGGGAAGCGGATGTCGGTGGTGGAATTTATGCCGCTGGCCATGCCCATGAGCACGATGCTGGAGCTCACGCGCAGCGCGGCCAGCTCCTCCAGCGCCTCTTTCTTGAGATGCTCCTTTACCACGCCTCCGGTCTCGGACATGAACCAGGTGTTGGAATAATTGTAGATCTCCCCGCGCTGAAAGCCGGGCAGCAGCAGCGCGCGCCCGGCGCGGGCGGGGTAGGTGCCTTCTATCACCGTGAAATTGTCCGGGAACATCTCGCGGTAAGCGGTCAGGTCCGCCCCGATGAGATACAGGGCCATGGGCGTGGCGTCGTTCTCGTTGAGGATCATGGCCAGGTTCTTGCCGGCCGGCAGCCACTTCTGCACGTAAGGCTGGGCGCGCAGCACTTCCTTTATGGCCTTGTAGGTGTAAACCGGTTCTATGCTGCCGCCCATCATGTTGAGCAGGATATTGTCGGATTTCTGCTCATCGCTCATGAGCACTATGTCGCCCATGAAGCCGTCTATGATGTTCTTCTCCACGCCCCTGGCCATACCCGCTATGACCCCGTTGCCGACGGTCATCAGGAAAGCGCCGGTGAACAGGATCACCCCTATCACCAGGCTCTTGCCTTTGTGGCGCAGGATATTGCGCCAGGCTATGGTCAGGATCAGCTTCACGCGGCTACCGGCTCCTTTTCAATGAGGCCGTCCTTGATCTTCACTATGCGGCGGGCGTACTTGAGCACGTTGGCGTCGTGCGTGGAAAAGATGAAGGTGGTCTTCTCTATCTCGTTCATGCGGCGCATCAGTTCCAGGATGGAAGCGCCGGTGACCGAGTCCAGGTTGGCGGTGGGCTCGTCGGCCAGCACAATATCGGGGTTGGTGACCAGGGCGCGGGCTATGGCCACGCGCTGGCGCTGCCCGCCGGAGAGTTCCGCGGGGCGGTGGGCGGCGTACTCCTTAAGGCCCACTTCCTCCACCAGTTTTTCGGCGCGCTTGCGCGCCTCGGCCGCGGAGCGCTTCATGAGCAGCAGCGGGAACTCAATATTCTCCAGCACGTCCAGCACCGGGATGAGGTTGAAGGTCTGGAAGATGAAACCTATCTTGTTGAGGCGGATGTCCGTGATCTGCCTGTCGTTCAGGGCGGTGATCTCGCGGCCGCCCACGCTCACCAGGCCCGAAGTGGCGAAGTCTATGCAGCCGATGATATTGAGCAGCGTGGTCTTGCCGGAGCCGGAGGGGCCTATGATGCTCATGAAGTCCCCCTCGCCCACCTCCAGGTCAACCCCGCGCAGGGCGGGCACTATGGTGGCCCCCAGCGGATAGTCCTTTTTCAGCCCTTTTATCTCTATTATGTTCATAATCCTTCCAGCACCCGCCAGACGCGGCTTTATTTAATATCTTTCAGTTTCAGCGTGTAGATCAATACGGGCAAATGTTTTTTAAACCCAAGGGCCTTATTTATGGCCAGCATGGGCGCGTTGGAATCGGCGTTGCCGGTGGCCACGTATTTTACTCCGGGGTGTTTGGCGCGGATCTCCAGCAGCATCAGCGCCTTGAGGAGTTTCCCAAGGCCGCGGCCGCGGTATTTCTCGCGCACGCCGGTGAGCATCTGGCGCACCTTGTGGGGCGAGTCCTTGAGGTACGTGGTCTCGGTAAGGCCGCTCACCGTGCCGTCGGCTTCCTTGGTATAGATGGTGGTGTCTTCTTCTCCGGTCTCGCGGCATTCCTTCTCCCCTTCGCGGATCTGCTCCGGGGTGAAAATTATTTTCATGGAAAGCTCGCCGAAAGGCTGCTGGTTCATGGTCTCGGTATAGACCCGGCTGTAGTCGGCTATGTCCTCTTCGGGGATAAAGCGGGTGACCACCACTGAGGAAGCCGGGTTCTTGCTCCGTCCCTCGGCCGCCCAGCGCTCCACCATGGCCCAGTCCAGGTCCTTGAGGTACAGCCGGTTCTCCGATTGCTCCAGCGCCACCTTGCCCAGGCGCCCGCAGAACGCCCGGCCCGGCTCCAGGATGGCGGCGCACATGAATTCCGTCACCGACGGCTTTTCGGCCGCGAGCCGCGCCTTAACATGGGCCAGCAGCCTGGTCCCCAGGCCGCGCCGGCGGTACTTTGCCCCCACCGAAAAATTCAGGTTGGCGATATGCTTGTTGGCCTGGTAGGACGGCGAGGCCTCGGTCTCCGTGGACACCGACGCCGCGCCGGCGGCCCGCCCTTCCGGGGTAAGCGCCAGGTACAGGCGCCGGGACACGTAAGGCATCCTGAAAGCCACCCGCAGCATCTCCTGGTGCTTTTCGCGCGGCAGCACGGGGTCTTCCGGATCCACCTCGTAGTGCATGGCCTCGACGTGGTCCAGGTACGCCGCCCACAGCGGGTCGGCCGCCGTGGCCGCGGCCGGGTCGAAAGGTATTATCTCGAAGTCGTTCTCCGCCATAGCGTCCTCAGCCGAACAGGTAGAGTTCCTCTTCCGCGCGCGTCACGCCGGTGTAGAGCCAGCGGCGCCACATCTCGTCGTCCATCTGGGCGAAGCGTTCCTCGAACAGCACCACCCGGCGGGCCTGGCTGCCCTGCGCCTTGTGCACGGTGAGCGCGTAGCCGAAGTCGAACAGGTCGCCTATCATGGCGAGCTTGCGGTCCTTGGTGAAGTTAACGCCGGTCTTGGCCCCGAACTGCGGCGCGTAGATGAGGCCTTCGTATGGCTTCTCCCGGTCGTCCAATTGAATTTCGGCCTGGTACCAGTCCTTCTGCGCCGCGGCGATGCTCACTATGGTGCCCAGCATGCCGTTGTAAATGCCCTTCTTGTGGTTGTTGCGCAGGCAGATCACCCTGTCGCCGCTGGCCGGGGCCGGCGTTTCATAGCCGCGGTTGGCCCGGATGAACTGGTTTATCTTGTTGCGGGTATTGTTGTAGCCGCAGAGGATAAGCGTGTCAGGCGAATAGCACTCCAGCAGCTCGCCGCTGCGCTCCTGGGCGTCGGAGTCTTCCTTCAGGTACTTCACCACGCCGGCGCCGTAGCGCGCGGGCGGCACCAGGCCGGTGGCGCGGGCGTGCTCGGACACCGTTATGATGGGGTTGCCCTGCGCCTGGCGGTGGATCTGCGTGAGCAGGATCTCCGGCGCCTGCATCAGGTTGAACTTGCCCGAGATGGGCGGCAGCTGGCCGTGGTCGCCCACGGCTATGATGGGGATATTGTAGGACAGCAGGTCCATCCAGATGAGCCCGTCCACCATGCTGGCCTCGTCCACTATTATCAGGTCGCGCTCCAGCAGGTCCTTGCGGTCCCAGCCGGTTATGTGGCCCGCCTCGTTCTCCCGGGGCGTGTAGATGAGCCCGTGGATGGTGCTCACCGAATCCTTGACGGAGAGCGCGCCGGCTTCCTTCAATTTATTCTTGAGGTTCTGCGCGGCCTTACCGGTATAGCTGCAGAAAGAAAATTTTATGTTCTTGTTTATTTTCACCAGCTCGTTCTTGAGCACGGCTATGAGCGTGGTCTTGCCGGTGCCGGCGTAGCCGCCCAGCGTAATAAAGCGCGAACGCTGCGGGTCTTTATACCAGTCCAGCAGGCGGTTCAGGGCTTTCTCTTGGTCTTGGGATAGCTCCACGGTGTAATTTTACCTTTTAAGCCGCCCCCCTTGTTAAGTCACTTGAAATCTCCCTTCTACTTGGCTAAATTATAGGCAGTCATGGACAACGGCATAATAAAACCAAACTGGGATAACGCCTACGGGAGAGTGGCCCTGCGGGGGCTGCTGTGGACCAGCCCGCTGTGGGCGGGCATCCTGCTCAACGCCGCCGCCATGGCGTCCAAAGAGGCCGGCGCTTTCCTGGACGCCTGGCCGGAGGCCCGCGCTTTCCTGCCGGCTTTCGTGCTTTTCGGCGCCTCGCTGTGTTTTTTCCCCGGCTACGCCTTCTCCGGGCGTAACCTGGGCGTTCTGGACGCCCTGAAGCGGGCCACGAGCTCCGTGCTCGCGGTGGCTTGCGCCTACCTGCTGCTCGCTTTCGTGAATTTTCTTTTGGCCGGGGAGGAAACCGGCACAGCTCCGGGCGCGGCCTTCGGCCTGATCGGCGCCGGCGCCTCTTTCATAGCGGCCGCCATGGGCGCCGTAATACGGCTCTTCTTCAACCTGCTGGGGAAATTGTTCAGCCCCCGCCCGGAAGCTCCCCCGGAGCCTTAGGCGCCGGTTTCTCCTCGCGGTAAGTCAAAAGTTCGCGGATGAACCAGGCCTCCACCTTCTGGCGCGCCCAGGGCGTCTTGCGCAGGAAGGTGAGGCTGGACTTAACGCTGGGGTCGTGCGTGAAGCAGCGTATCTGCACTCGCCGGCCCATCTCCTCCCAGCCGTGACGTTTCACAAGCCGCTCCAGGATATCCTTGAGCGTGATGCCGTGCAGCGGGTCCTTGGGATTCTGGTCGAAAGGTGTCATAACTCATAAAACTATACAAAATAAAACCGGGCCCCTCGCGGGGCCCGGCTCTGGTCAGGCGATAGCCGTTATTAGTGGCAGTCGCTCTGGTAGGTGTACACGGTCTCGTTCTGAGTGGAGTGACCCTTGAAAGAACCGAGGGTCTTGCCATTCTGCACGAAGCCGGCGTCGATGTCGCGGTCGGTGGTCTCGATGAAGTAGCGCACGTAGCGGGTGCCCGGGCGGGAAACCCACTGGGTGTAGCAGGTGGGGGTGTGCGGGGGCACGGGACCGAACTGGCCCGGGTAAGGGGCTTTCTCGGCCGGTACGGGGTTAACCATCTCGGGGGCCTGCACGGCCTCCACGGCGGCGAACTCGGATATCTTGGCGACCAGGTCCTCGGACACTTTCTGGTCGGCGGCCTTGTTGGAGCGGCAGACGGTCTGGGGGTACTGGTAGGTGCAGCTCTCGTAGGTGGAGCGCTCTTCGGAGCGGGTCACCTTGGTGGCCATGGTGCCGGCCAGGTCGAAGTTCTGCTTCATCTGGGCGGCGGTGATGTTGAAGGTCTCACCGATGGCGATGTCCTTGCTGAACTCCAGCTTGACCTCGGTGGCGGGATCGGCGTTCTTGATCTCCATCTTGATCTTCTTCTTGCTGTTGTTCGCGCTCAGGGTGACCTTGGCGGCGAACTGGCCGGGAGCCACAACTACGGTCTGGTTCTGGCTCTGGCTGAAGGTTATCTGCTCCAGCACGTTCATGGTGCCGTTGAACTTGATCTCATCGCAGCCGGCCAGGAAAAGCGCCATGGCGGCAACGCTGATGCTCTTTATGTTTTTCATCTATTAGTTACTCTCCTATGTTTGGTCTAGTGCCTTAAAAAGCTCTATGCCCCGATACAAGATATATTTAAGCAATTCCTGCTATTTCGCATAAGCGTCAAAAGGCCCATATCCTTCATAGGCCTTTTGGGTAACCGCAAAACCGGTTTTTGAGGGGTCAGGGGGGTCACCGGGAGGCTTTGGCCGAAAATATACAGCTCTTGCCGGCCGCGGCCGAACGGCGCCCGCCACCCGGAGCCAGGATAAGTTCGCCGTCGCCGCCGGCCAGGGTCTCGCGGCCTTCTTTCAGCAGCAGGGTATACTGCAGCTTGAATTCGCCGTCCAACCCGGGGCTGTTGGGCAGCAGCCCCAGCATGAACTTGCGCACCGCGTCGTCCTTTTCATTGTAAAGCACCACGCTGTACTGGTCCTGGGGCACATAGCTGAATTTTGCCTGGTAGGAGAGGCGGCCGCATTTCAGGGCGGCGTCTATGCTCCGCTTCCAGTTCTTCGGGTACTCGCCGGCGCTTTCGCCTTCCAGTTCCAGTATCACCTTCCAGCCGCCGGATTCCACGGCCAGCACGGGCTTGCCGGGCGGCAACTGCACCTTGCCGGAGGCCTGGAGGGGCGGCAGGGCGCGCTTGTCGCCGCCCAATTCCACCTGGTAATCCAGTTTGAACAGCCCGTCCTCGGCCGGGTGCAGGTAGGCGTTGAAGATAAGGCCCAGTTCCGGCCCGCCGCCCCGCACGCGCGGTTTGCCGGAGAAATTCTCCTGCGTCTTCGCGGCCATGGGCTGCTCATGCGAGTAAGTGGCCCGCCCGTTGAGCACCTTCAGCTTCACGGTCCACCCCTCGGCCGCGGCGGCGCGGCCGGGCGCCAGGCAGAGCAGCAGGAGCAGGCAGAAGATCTTCATGGGGCGGTCAGTACAGCAGGTATTTGCCGCGGAGTTTTTCGAAAGCCAGGCACTGCTCGCGGAAGGAAGCGATTATCTTGTCCGGCGGATCCTTGGATTCGAAAATGGCCTTGTAAACGTTGTTGCCGGCCGTCAGCTTAAGCGCTTCGGGATCGAACCGGAATTCTTTATAGTACTTCTTGTCGCGCAGGGCGCACACGGCCAGCACAAAAATATCCATGGGCCGCACCGCCGCCCGGTCGGTTATCTCCATGCGCACGCCGTAACACAGCTTGCCGGCGTAAATATCCTTCTCCGGGGTTTTGCTCTCGGCGCGGAACTTAACTCCGGGCAGGCCGGCCGCGTTGAGGGTGTTCACCAGGCGCCCGGCGTCCAGCCAGGGCGCGCCGAACCACAGAAAAGGCGCGTCGGTGCCGCGGCCCACCGCCATATTGGTGGATTCGAAACCGCCTATGCCTGGGTACATAATGGCGGCGTCCACGCCGCGGATATTGGGCGAAGGGTTCACCCAGGCCAGGCCCGTGTCGCCGTAGAAAGCCGCCCGGTCCCAGCCCCGCAGTTTCACCACGGTCAGGTCCACGTTTATGTTGCGGATATCCTTATGCAGCAGGGCCACTTCCCCCGCCGTCATGGCATGGCGCACCGGCACCGGGAAATAGCCGGTGAAGTCCTGGATATTTTTGGAGAGCACCGGCCCCTCCAGCACCAGGCCGCTAATGGGGTTGGGGCGGTCCAGCACCACGAAGGGGATATTGCGCTTGCCCGCCTCTTCCATGCAGAGCGCCATGGTGGTGAGGTAGGTGTAGAACCGCGCGCCTATGTCCTGGATGTCGAACACCAGCACATCTATGCCGGCGAGCATGGCGGAGGTGGGCCGGCGCGTTTTGCCGTAAAGGCTGTAGATGGGCAGCCCGGTGACCGGGTCCGTGGAATTGGAAATTATTTCGCCGTCGGCGGCCGTGCCGCGGAAGCCGTGCTCCGGGCTGAAGATGGCCACCAGCCTGGCCTTGCGCGAGGCGAACATGGCGTCCACGCCGCTGCGGCCCGCCAGGTCCAGGCCGGTCTGGTTGGTGACCAGCCCCACCCGTTTGCCGGCGAACATTTCGAAATCGGACTCCGCCGCGGCGTCCAGCCCGGTGGTCACCAGCGCGCGCGCCGGCCCCGCGCAGAGCACGGCGGCGAGCAGCAGGAATACGCGTAACGTCTTCATTCGGTATAGCTCTTTCTAGCGCTTGCGGCGGCCGAGTATCTTCAAAATGCGCAGGAAGAGGTTGATGATGTCCATGTACAGCGCGGCGGCGCTGTCCACGGCGTTATCCAGAGTTTTGGGGATATTGTTGGCGCGGCCCCAGTCGTAACCCACGTAGCCGCAGAAGATCAGCACCACCACCCAGTCTATTATGGCGCGGTCCTTGTGCAGTATGAAGATGTCCACCAGCTGCACCACTATCACCAGCAGCAGCGCCATCCCCAGCGCGCCGTAAATGCGTTTGAAGAAGGCCGGGAACAGCGTGCCCAGCACCATCATGCCGGCCACCACCATGCCGGTTATGCGCATGGCCTCCAGCACCAGCGCCGGGCTGTAGCGGGCCACCACCACGTTTATCACAAAGCCGAAAGGCACCACCACAAAGTTGTAGCCTATGAAGCTCACCAGCGGGTTCACCGACTTGTTGAACAGGTACACCCCGAAGAAGCACGAGGCGAAATAGGCCAGCAGGAACAGCCTGATGTCCACGCCGGTTATGACGGACGCGGGGATGTTCTTCACCATCCACCAGTTCACCAGAAAACCCCAGCCCAGCACCAGGCCCATGGCCAGGTTGTAAGAGCCGTCGCTTATTAGCTCGCCGTCGGTGGAGGTGCGGCTGAAAACGCCATTGGCTATATTATCTTCGGACATACGCCTCCTATTTGCACAGCGGCAGGGCCAGGGTGACTTTTGCGCCGCCGCCGGGGACGTTCTGCGCCGTGGCGGCGCCGCCCTGCTGCTCCAGGTATTTGCGCGCTATGGTGAGGCCCAGCCCCACGCCGCGCGGCTTGGTGGTAAAGAAAGCTTCGAAGACCTTTTCGCCGTCGCCGGCGGGCAGGCCGGGGCCGGCGTCGGTGACGGCGATGTAAGCCTGTTTGGCGTCGTGGGAGACCTCAAGCTTTACCGTGCCGCCTTCGGGCATGGCCTGCGCGGCGTTGGTCACCACGCAGCGCAGCGCGTAGCCGATGGCTTCCACGTCGGCGTTCACGCAGGGGTCGGCCGGGTCCGTTATTATCTGGAGCGTTATGCCGGCCGGCGCCTTATAGCCCTGGGCCAGATCGTTCACCATGGAATTCACGGCCGCGGGCGCGCACTTTATTTCCCTTACGCGCGTAAAGCAGAGCATTTCCTCTATGACGTCGTTGCTGTGCTTCACCTCGCCCTCTATTATGCCTATGTGCTTGGCTATCTTGGGGTCCAGGGCCGCGCCGCCGGCGCCCAGCTTGGTCTTTATGAAGTAGAGCGAGTTGGAGATGATGGCCAGCGGGTTGCGCAGCTCGTGGCTGACAACGCTGGACATCTGTTTTAAAAGTTCGGGTTTGTCGTTTTTATCCGTATTGGTCATAGCGCCCCCATATTCTATACTTTTTGCCCGCCCCCTGACTGAAAAGGCCTGCTTACGGCCTGTTCCAGTTGGAAGCGTCGTAATGCAGGGGTTCGCCCAGGAAGCCGCGCAGTTTGAGGTGCTTTATTACCACGGAGGGCAGCATGCGGCCCACCAGCAGGTGGTGGCCGGTGGCCTTGGCGAACACCTTGAGGGCGTTGCTGCTGCAGGAGTTGGTGAAAGTGTTGTACTTCTCGCCGCTGTAGTCGCGGGTGGCTTCGGCAATGGCCGCGTCCAGCATGCGCAGTTTCTCTTCGCGGCTGAGCTTCATGGGGTAAATGTCCACGTAAAGGCCCTGACTGCCCACGGCGGACTCCAGGAAGCTGTCGAAGGAGACCATGTTCCACACCAGGTCGTATTTACCGGTGGTGCCGGCCACTATGGGGTCGAACTTCTCGCCTTTCTTCTTCCAGGGCAGCACTTCGACTACCAGTTTAGCCCCGTCCTTGAAAGCGAACATGAGGTAATTGTGGCCGACGCTCGCCGACCTGAAGCCGAAATAGACTTCTTCCAGGGCGGCGTCCTCTATTTTCAACTGGCCCCAGCGGTAGGTATTGCTCTTGGCGTCGCGCTCGAAGCGCACCACGTCCAGCACGCGTACGCCGTTCACATTGGAAAGCTGTTTGCCCGGCTTGCGGTCCTGTTCATAGGTGGGGTAAGTCTCCGCGACCACGGGCCCGGGCACGGCTACGTCCATTACCTCGGTGCCGGGTACCGCCAGCAGGTCCGCCAGCGCGCTAGTTTGCGAGTAAGTATTGACCGCCAGGAAGGGGAACGCCAGGACAAGAAGAATAGATCTCATGCTTATACTATACAGGTTAATCCCTTCCCCTCCATGAGGCTTTGGCCCCACCCGCCCCTGGTCTTTGGTCCTAGCGCCCCCTACCCCTATGCCTTTTGGGCCAGCGCGCAAATACAACAATTTGTTGTGCTCCTAAAAAACAACATGCTTGATCGCAAGCATTAAGAGGACGAAGAACACATTAAGAAACGCATGGAGGAGCACATTAACCTGCAGACTCTGCTCTTTTTCATACACATAACAGAGGAAGGCCCCGTCAATGACCGCAACCAGCAGATTGGGATGAAACACTCCGAACACCAGCGCGGAAACAGTTATTGATATCACCAAGCCGTAATATTTCCGGATTTCGCTGTAGAGCAGCCTGCGGTAAAAAACCTCTTCTATGAGCGGGGTCAGAACGCATACCCCGGCAAAGTACAAGGCAACCCCGCCAAAAGCAGCCATACGCAGTTCCCCGAACCGCTCAAAGTCCGCGCTGGGGCGGAGAATTCCGGGAATAGAATCAACCGCAGCCCCAGACACCAGGGAAAGAGCATATACGACCGAAATCACACCAAGCACAACAACAGTAAAAGCCGAAAGGTACAGCAGAAAAAATTTAGCCGCCTTGCCCAATATAGCGCGCGGCTCTTCAATAAACCCGGAAAAGATCTTTACTACGGCTGCTTTCCCGCTGGTCTGAAGCAGGTAGTAAAAGAGCCCCACCCCGAGCATTGACTTGATCAGGAACAGGGCATGCTCCCTCAAGCCTGGGATACCTTTAAATGGGGAAAACAAAGCCCCAGCGACAACCCCGGAAACAAGGTTCAGCGCCAGCCAAAGCAAAAGCAATTTAATCACGTTCAACATAAAGAAGACCTGTTTCGCCGGAACGCCTCGAGAACACGCGGCGTTCCGGCAAACGCGTTAGCAATTATTAAAACACGGGCCTTGTGCGGACATGAGTATCTGAACCCGGAGCGATATGCCCACCCTCTCCCGGACCGGCCTCCCATTGCATCCCGCAAACCGTCTCACAGATCCATTCCCCAGTCTCAACACCATCTTTAATAAAAATGGCCCATTTCACGACTTCTACGCACACCTTGATCCAGCCCCTATTTTGGGACTCTCGCGAACCAGCCATTTTTTTCAACTGAGACAGCAACAAGGGGTCCTGGCTAAGGAAAGATACATTGTATCTTTCTTTATCCGAAGATTCAGCAAAAACGACCTTCTCGGCATTAAAGAAAACAACGATTTTTTTATCCAGCAGAAGTTCTTTTTCTTTAGTTGAATTATTCAAACTTTCAGCTATACGCCGCCTGTCGGTATTATCCAGATTCACAAGTCTCCTGGCGTCGACCGGCAAGGGGATACTGTCCTCCGTTGGCAGGAAACCGTCTGCTGAAACAACGGCCCTCCTAATCTGCGAGCAGGCCCCTCCCCCATCAAAATCAACCCCCTCCTTGGCGTTTAGCACTGATATTGCACCCAAAACCACCAAACCCAGCACAAGCAATCCACATCTCTTCACTTTATTCATATGCGTGCCTCCCCTTTAACTATGAACCTTTCCAAACAAAAAAGGGAAAGCAAATTAATTTTGCTTTCCCTGGATACACCGGATTAAGGTCCGGTCGTGGATACCCCGGGGCCAATCCCCCGAGTTACAAGGTTACTTCTGCTACGAATATAGGATAGCTCGCAAGTCTGGACAAGCCAAGGGCACTTAGGGAAACTAAAATTTACCCAAAAGGCCTATTGAAGCGAGGCTACCCACGCTTCACTCTGCCGTAAAGCCTATTTTCTTAACGCCTTTCTCCTCCAGTTTGCGGCGCAGGTCCGCATGCGTGGCCAGTAGCTCGCGTATCTTGGTGAACGTCCGCATTATTTGTTGTATTTACGAAAGCGCCAAAAAAAGAACCGCCAGGCCCTAGCCCAGCGGTTTTTTAGTGACCCAACAGCTCACCAATTCAGCTCATACGTAAATACACGAGAAACCTCTCTATTCTGGCTTCATAACACTCGCATACATGTTAAATTTCCCCCATATACTTATGTAGAACAATGCGGATGAATCTTCACCTATCGCTCGCAAAACCTTTATTCCTGGACCGACAGAGTATTCTCGCGAATAGTGCTTTATATCCTCCAGAACAGCTGCTACGGCATTATCCTCAACGACATAAATCGCAATCCGAAATGGCTTTTCGATGTACTTACTCTCAGCGATGTAAGTAATCCCTCTGACAATTTTTTCACCCAGTTTCTGAACGCTAGATGCAGGAATCAAAAAACCCAATGGACTCTTATCCTTCGCGCTAGCCCCAAAATTCGGATAAATCCCTTTATCCGGGATATCGCCCCCAGAAAGGCTTTCCCGCATAAGTTTCTTATAGCGCGACTTACGACATCTCTTATCTCTAGCGCCACTTCCATGCCTTTCAGATATAGCCCGCAAGACTCGCTGCGGAATACCAGCAGCAGCCTTATCGCTTGGGTCCAAACACAACCCAAGTCGGATGAGAAGATCTCCCTCTATCTGTCCATACTCTTTGTTGCAACTTTCACAAGCAGGAATTGTCCATTTTCCGACATCTTTTGGAGTAGACTCCGGATACCAAGACCTAGGCAAAACATGGTCTTCAGTAATTTTTACGAAGTAACCCAAACAATGAACACATCTCTTTAGTCCCATAGCAAATCCTCAGAGTGCACCATTCTAGAGGTTAAGGCTTTCAGGGTGACGGATTTGCCGGCGATGAAGAAGGAGGGGCCGCCGCGGTGGTGGAAGGTCGCGGGGTGTTTTACAGCGGGGTCGACCCAGGCTTTGAGGACTTTGAAGATGAAGAGGTTGTATTTGGCGGCCAGGCGGGCGTCGTGCAGGCGGCATTCCAGGCTGGCGTAGCATTCCTTCACCTGCGGAGCCTTTACCCTGGAACTTTTTACCGGCGTAAGCTTGAACTTGGCGAACTTATCCACCTGGGAGCCGCTCACATTGCCGCAGGCAATGGCCTTGCCGGCTATCTCCCTGGTAGGAATGTTGATGACGCATTCCTTGGAGGCCTTGAGTATCCTGAACGTAAGACTCTGGTCGCTTATAACGCAGCCTACCAGCGGCGGGCTGAAATCTATCATGGAGTGCCAGCTCATGGTCATCACGTTCTGCTTGCCCTTCCAGGCCGTGCTCACCATGATGACCGGCCCAGACTCCAGCAGCGAATAAACCTTGCTCAAAGGAAAAACTTTCTTCATAAACCCCTCCTCAATCGATATCGTGGAAAGCGCGCGGGTAGACCACCTCGCCGGCCACGCCGTTAAGCGCTCCGGGCGCCAGCTCCAGCACCATGAACACCTCGGGCGGCGCCTCGAAAGGCAGCGTAAGCCCCTTCGCCCCGGCCGGCACAAAACCAAAGCGCGGGTAGAACTCCTCGTGGCCAACCAGCACCACCAACTTATGCCCCAGCCGGCGGCATTCCTCGAGGCCGTGCTTCACCATGGCCGTGCCGATGCCCTGGTTCTGGAACTCCGGAAAAACGCTCATGGGCGCCAGCGCCAGGGCGGGCGTCTCGGCCGCGCCGATTACCACAGGCGAGAAAAGAATATGACCCACCACCGCGCCGTCCTTCACCGCCACCAGCGACAGCTCCGGGATAAAACCGTCACCCTCGCGCACGGCGTCTACCAGCTTGCTCTCGTTCTTGCCCTTAAAAGCCTTCTTGTTAACCTTGCGGATAACTTCGTAGTCCGCCTTGGTCTCGGGCCTGATAATGATATTTTCCATTTGCCGTATTCCTATTTAAACAGGTTAAGATATTCTTCCAAAGAGAACAGCCTGTTCCTGGAAAAGCCGGTGATCTCCCTCACAAGGTTAAGGCGCCGGAAGTCGGCCAGCAAGGCGTTCGCCGTGGGCACCGATACGTCCAGATGCTTTCTAACCTGCGGAGCCGACACGACGGGCTGCGAGAACATATAAGTAAGCAGCGCGTACGCCGGTTTGGCCTTCCTGCCCAGTCCCAAAAGCTTCTTTTCGGCCGCTGTTCTAAAAACGACGACACGCTCAAAAGTCTCTTTACCGCTTTTAGCGGTGACGGCCACTCCGTTCAAAAAAAACCGGACCCATTGCTCGATGTTGTTGCTCTGGCGCACCATGGAAAGCGAATCATAATACGCGCTGCGGTTCTTTTCGAAGAACGCCGACAGATATAGCACCGGCTTGCGCAGAATCCCCAGTTCCACCAGCTGTAAAGGCACAAGAAGCCGCCCGATCCGGCCATTACCGTCCAGGAAAGGATGTATGGTCTCGAACTGGTAATGCGATACGGCTATTTTAATCAGGAACGGGATCTGCAATTCCCTGTTATGCCAGAACTTCTCGAAGTCGGACAGCAATTCCGGGAGGTCCTCATGATGCGGCGGGATGAAGAACGCGTCGGCGAGGCTTGACCCTCCTATCCAGTTCTGACTGGTCCGCACATGCCCGGGCATCTTGCCGTGCCCGCGGACCCCTGAAAGGAGGATCTTATGGGTCTCCCTCACAAGGCGCATGGAAACAGGCAACTTCTCCAATTCCGTCACCGCGAAGTTTACCGCCTTTATATAATTCTGGACCTCGGCCCAGTCATCCCGCTTTTCCGGCTGTATTTCCTCGGCTGGCAGCACGGCCTCTTCTATGCCGGTGCGGGTGCCTTCGATCCGGCTGGAGGTCGTGGCCTCTTTTAGGAGGTGCATCCTTATAAAAAAGTCGACGTCCGGGATCAAAAGGGAATAGGCGTTCAGTTCCCCGAGATAGCGGACCGCCTCCTCGAGCAGAAGATCTATGCGCCTGTCCTGCCAGTTAAAGTCCCTGTTAATGGCGGACGGCTGAAAACTTTTGTATTGATATTGCTGTTTGTAGGCGCCGGCCCTGAATTTATGCATTTTTACCCCTCCAAACATTATTATAGCAATTTATAATTAAATTTGGCGCTCTATATTTAACTATAAAATTCCTTAACAAAAGTTACCGAAAACAAGCCGGTTCAGAGTTTTATCTCAGCTATTTTATTCAGGTCCACGTAGGCAAGGAGGCCTTTGGCGGGGCGGGCGTACACTTCGGAGATGATGGCCAGGTAATTTTTCATCTGGGCCGGGTATTTCTGTGGGTTCTCGCGGCCGGTCTTGAAATCTATTACGGTGACGGCGTCTTTATCCACCAGCACGCGGTCCATGCGGAACAGGGCGCCGTTCTTGTCTATGAATTCGGCTTCGGTCAGAGTCTGGCGGCCGGGCACGTCCATGAACAGCTCCACCACGGCGGAATTGCTCATGAAATGCACCAGGCTTTTGGCTATTTTCTCTTCGTCGAACTTGAAAGGGTACTTGGGGGAGAGCTCGTCGTAATAGGCCGAGATCTGGCCGCCTGGGTCCTGCGGCTGGGCGGTGAATTTGGCCAGAATGGCGTGCACAAGTTCGCCTTCGGCCGTTTCGAAGAAGCTGGTATAGGTGGGGCGCTGCGCGTCGAAGCGCTGCTCAGCGCGGGCGGCCACGCTGGCCACTTCCACTGGCGCGCTCGGCGCGGCGTGCTCGGGCTTGCGCGCCTTGGGGGCGCCCAGCTCGCGGTTCTCGAAGATATCTATAAGCCGGGCCTCTTTGGGCGGGCTCTTGCGTATCTTTTTTATGACCAAATTGTAGAGCTCGTGCCGGGCGCGGGTGGAAATAACGTAAAGCAGGTTGAGGTCCTGCACATTGCCGTCGCTCTTGCGGCGGTCGTAGATAGGGCGCAGCTTCACGCTCTGTTCGGCCGCGTCCTTGGTGATGTGGTAAACGTGAATCTCGCCGCCCTGCTCGTCGAAATACATGGGGTCGCTCTGGTCCTTCTCCTCGTACATGAGGTTTATGACCACGGAGAAGCCCAGGCCCTTGCTCTTGTGGAAGGTCATGACGCGCACGGCGTCTATGTATTCCGGCAGGGCTATGGCGAACAGCTTGCTCTTGTCCTCGTCCTCGCCGGCGGCGTATTCTATGAAGGCGCGCGGGCTGGTAACGCCCTGGGCCTCCAGTGCCGTCACCGCGTCCAGGAAGCGCGCCAGGAAGGCCTGCTCTTCGGGGAAATTGGAGAACAGCTTGAAATCGGAATAGACCAGCGCCGCCAGTTCGTACAGCGGCAGGTAGCCGATCTTGCGAAAGGCGGGGTCCAGGTACTGCTCCCAGTACTTGCCGTAACGGGGATGGTTGCGGAAAGCGGCGTAAAGCAGGGCGCCTTTGTCGCCCCGGCGGGCGTTGAAGATGAAATCCGTCATTTCTTCGCGCTTGAGGCCGGTGAGCCGGCCGAAAATGTCGCCGGTGATGAAACTGGCGAAGGAAAGGTCGTCCGAAGGGGTTTCCAGGAACTTCAGCCAGGCTATAAGTTCGGCCACCACCTTGCGTTTGCGGATGTCGAGCGAACTGAGCGAGGCCACGGGGATCTTCGCCTCGGTGAGCCAGTCCACCACGGGCTCTATGCGCTTGTTCTTGGCCACCAGGATGGCTATCTCCCCCAGCGGGTAGCGCTTGCGCGCGCCGTTCACGGCGGCCAGCAGCCACTCTTTCTGGGCGGCGGTCTCGTCCAGGCTTTCCAGTTCCAGCACGCTGGTCTTAACGTAGCCGTCTTTCACGCGGCTTGGCTGCACGTGCTGTTCGTACGAAGTCAGCTCGGTAATGTCGGCGCCTATGAGTTCCGGCGAACTCTTCAGCCTGGTTTTAAAAAGATCGTTGACGTAGCTCAGCACCTCTCCGTCGGAGCGGTAATTCACCGGCAGGTTCACGTATTTGAGTTCGTTGCCCAGCGGCTCCAGCGAAATATTGTCGGTGACGGCCTTCTTGCCCTCGGCCTTGTCCAGGAAATCCCGCATTATCTTGTAGTCCGCGTTGCGGAACATGTAGATGGCCTGTTTGATGTCGCCCACCACGAACAGCGACCCGGTCTTGGAGAGGCCTTCTTCCACCAGCGGGCGGATCACGTCCCACTGCAGGCGGTTGGTGTCCTGGAATTCGTCTATGAGGAAATGGGAAATGCGCTCGCCGAGCTTCAGGTAGATCTCGGGCACGTTTTTCTCGTTTATGTAGGCGGCGAGCTTCTTGGCGATGTCGCTGATGTGGATAACGTCGGTCTTGCCGCGCTTCACGCGTTCCAGTTCGGCCTTGAAGCGGTCGTAAATGCCCACGTAAGGGTGGTAATACGCCACGGCGTTCAGCTCGGTGAGCTCTATTACCAGGTCGTTCAAGTGGTCGCGGTCTTTCTCCCAGCCGACGGGCAGCTTGCCGCGCTTGGCGCCGTTGAAAAGGCCGTAGTCGAAATTATAAGCGGCCAGGAAATCGGTAAGGTTGCCGTCTTCGAGCACGGCGAGCAGTTTGGCTTTGAAGAAATCGGGGTTCTTGTAATGCTTTACGAGTTTGTCGCAATGCTTTACCGCGGCCACGAACTTGTTCTTGAGCAGGGCCTCGTAGTCGCCGGCGGAATTCTTTATGAGGCCGGCGGTCTTGCCTTCCTGTTCCAGGAAGCTGTTGAAATGCTCTTTCACGCGCGCGGCGGGGTTCCAGGGGTAGGAGCCGGTCTTGGGCAGCACGGAGAGGAACTTATCCACGGTTTCTTCGGGCAGGTCCGGCTTGCCTATGCGGGCGAACATGGCGTACAGCGCCAGGTCTATGAGCACGTCGTAGGCCATGGTGATCTCGGCCTTCAGCGGGAGCTTCAGTTCGTCCACACTCGCGGCCATTACGCGGGCCAGGAAACTGTCTATGGTCTGTATGTGGAAATCCGAGTAGTTGGCTATGATCTTATCCACCAGCTCCACGGCTTTTTTATGCGCCTCGTCGCGGGTCAGCGACACCAGCTCCAGGGTCTCGTCCATCTTCTTGCAGTTCTTGTCCAGCGCCAGGGCCTTGAGCCAGTCCAGGATGCGGGCCTTCATTTCCTTGGCGGCGTTGTTGGTGAAAGTGACGGCCAGGATATTGGACAGGTCGTGGCCGGGGACCTTGTCGGACAGCAGGAACTGCACGTAGCGCTGGGTGAGGGTGTAGGTTTTGCCGGAACCGGCCGAGGCGCTGATCAGAAGGGCGTGCGGGAACTTAAGGGTTTTATCCCCCTCCAGCACCGGCGCGGGCTTGGCGGCTTTAGACATTAAGGAGATTATAAGAAATTAAGCCGACCGGGCGATGCCCGTGCCTCAACAGGCGACTTTCGCTTCAGGCTGCCGGCGCGGTGTCGTGCGGAAAAAGGCTCGCCATCAGGCCAGGCAGCGCCAGGATGGGTCTGTCCTTGAAGACCAGCATATCCGCGCGGTGCGGGCCGAACATGTACTCGGCGGCGGCTCGGTCCGCGGTGAACATTATCACCGGGGTCTTAAAGCCGGAATCCATCTCGCGTATGGCCGCGCAGATGGTCTCCCCTGTACCGTCCGGAAGGTTGTAATCCAGAATGGCGCAATCCACCCTGGAGGTCCGGAGCTTCTGCAGGGCCGACTTGCATGACGAGGCCTGCAGCACGGCATACCCCTGACCCGCGAACAACCTGGAAAGCAGCCGCCGCCAGACGTTTTCATCGTCCACTATCAGGATACTTTTTCCTTGCATATTCCCACCCCCGGCTTTAATCTATAAAATGCCGCTCCGCTTGTCAATACCATAAGGTTTACTATAATTAAACCTTTTGGGCTCTAGAAAGCTCCCACTGTTGATTGCGAGAATATAAGGCATCACGATGAAACCCGATATCTACTCGGCGCTTGGGCTAGCTATACGCGCCCATCGCAAGAAACTGGCCTGGTCCCAGGAAGAACTGGGCGAGCGCGCGGGGCTTCACCCCAGCTACATAGGCCAGATAGAACGCGGCACAAAGAAGATAAGCCTGCTCACCCTCCAAAAGCTGGCTGGAGCGTTGAGGGTGAAAATCTCCGATCTGCTGCAGGAAAAAGCCCCCGATATCTCTCCCTCTTCCTGGGAAAACCGCATACTCGGCATTATCAAGGACCGGCCGGAGGAGCAGCAGAAAAAGACCTTCCTGATACTCCGCGAAGCGCTGCGCCCGTATTCCAAGCCTAAAAAGTAGTTTCTCCCCCCGGCCAATAGCATAGCAGAACACCCCGACACCGTAGTGTCGCGGCAAAAAAAGACCGCCGGATCTTTCCGGCGGCCTTTGCCAGCGCTATGGGATTTTTAGGCGGTACAAGGGGGGCTATGCGGCGGGAAATTGAACCGCAAAGTAAGCGGCTGCCCGGGCCTTAGCCGGGAGATTGAGGCCCAACCGCTGTTTGCATCGGGGAGGTTATTTTTTCACCCTGCTGCGGATGGTCAAGTACGGCGCGCCCCGCGCCGCCCGCCGCCTCGGCGCCGGTTTTAGCCGGCGCGGTTTTCCGTTTGCCTATAGCCTTTATCATCCTGGTTATTCCCATGTTCTTACGGTCTCCTTTTATCTCCCGGTACTATTATCCGCGTTATTTTCAGGTTCCTTAACATGCCCCACATCATATTCTTGCGCCGCTGCGCGAGCGCGCGACAGTTCTTGCAGTCCTGGCTGTCACCCTTATGATCAGCGCAAGTCAAAAGCGAGTCGGCCTCCTGCCCCAGTGTTTTCACCAGCCTCATTTTTTCGCCGTTGGTCCTGCCCCGGCCCAGCCTGTCGGCGATGGCGCCCATCACCGCCGCTTTATTGCGGAATATCTGACATTTCATACTTATACCGCCTCACATAAAAGCCGCAGCGAAGTCTTAAGGAACTGTTCCGACTTAAGATAATAGAAGGCGCTGCGCATGAATTGCCCCGCCATACGCCTTGCCTGGCCTGTTTTCCTCTGGCTTGAGCGATGCCGCCCCGCGGCGGCGCGGCGCCGCTTGTGAATAAGCCTCATATTTCCCCCCGCTAAGATGCGACAACTTCGCCGGCCTTGTGACAAAGACACAAAAGCCGGAAGGTTGCAGATTCAGGATCCCGGCAGTGAACCGGGATCACGGTTGTAGTATTTAGAGCCCCTACCCCTAGGAGTTCAATTTCTACGGTTAGTCTAATTAAAACGTTCTTCCGCTGTCAAGCCAATTTTCGACAGGGCTTTTCAGCGGGCGACAAAGCCCTGCGCCTGCGACCAGAGCTCCGGTACGTACCGCGGGCTACGCCAAACACATCCGCACCCCGTCGGCCACGGCTAACGGCAGCCAGGACAATAAAGGCCCTTACGCGAAAAAAACCGGGGCCTTTACGGGTCCCGGTTTTTTTGCGCCTTGGTTCAAGTTTATTTGGCGGGCGCGGCTTCTATCTGCAGGGCGAGGATGAAGGAGGCGATGGCGGCTATGGCCTTCTTGGGCAGGCGTTCCTCTTCGAACCAGCCGTTGATGCTGCCGCGGGAGATGAACAGGTTGAGGCCGTTGCCGTAGGCGTTGCCGCTAAAGGCGTCCATGCCGCTCAGGTTCACGCTCACGAAGTAGCTCTTGCCGTTCTCCATGAAGTTGCCGTTTATGAAGTGGCTGCCGTTGCCGCCGCTCATGTAGAGGTTCATGCCGGAGCCGAAGAAGTTGTAGCTGGAGCCGTACTTGGTGATGGAACCCCAGGTGTAGCCGGCGTCGGTGCGCAGGTTCACGTCGTAGCGGTCGGTGCCGTTGCCGCGCACCCGGGCCTCTATGCGGTTGGCCCAATCGCTGGCCTGGGCTTCCTTGAAGGCCGGGTTATTGGTGACGCTCATCCAGACATGCTGGCTGGCGGGCTTGGCCACGGGCACAACGGGCACGGCCGGCGCGTCCATTACTATGGTCTTAACCGCGGAAAAGTCCGTGGCCGGCAGGTCAAAGGCGTAAGCCTGGCCCGCGGCGGCTATGATGAGGCTGAAAAGTATCTTTATCATTGGGTCCCCCGATATTTGACTACCCCCATATTTTACAAAATCCGGGGGTACAATGAGAGAGCCCCCTACCAGCGAGCGGTAGCGAGCTCAGATAAGGACATAACGAGAGAGCCCCCTTCAGTCAGGGGGCTCTATCATCGGCCCAGGGGCCGTTACTTTAGTTTGTACCGCAACCGCGACCGCAGAAACACTACCGTCAGGGCCTGTCCGGGAACCCTGGAGGCCGAGGGGCACAGGGGCGGATCGCCACCGGGAGCCGGGAAACCGCCGCTAAGGGCGGTCCGACCGAACCGGGACCCCGGCAACCGCGCCGCCCTAAGGGCGGGAGACGTACCGGGAAACTCCAGGGGGGCGGGCACCGCACCGAGAAACCTTCCGACGCCGCAAGACACCGGACCAAAGCGGGCCGCGAAAACCCTGGGGGAAACCGAGCCTGACCGGGGCCGAACCCCGAACCGAACTGCCAACCGCGCCGCAGGCTCACTTCAAAGATCAGGACTACACTTGAAGTATAACAGACGAACCTTGACTTGTCAAGGGGTAGGCGAAAATATTTTTTTAGCGGGTTTTTACGTCGAGATCAGGGTTTGACGGTAAAGTCTTCGAGCTTGCCGAAATTAAAACCGCGTTTTCGCAGCTCGGGCACGGCCAGCTCCAGCGCCTTGGTGACGGGCCATTCGGGATGGTTGAAATGCATTATGACCACGGCGCCGTGGCGGGCCCCGCCCAGGATGTTGCGGCTCATCTTTTTGGCGCCCTGGCGCATGGCGTCGCCGGAGAGCACGTCGTAGCTGACCACTTCCATGCCCAGGCGGCCGGCCACCTTGAGGGAGAGTTCGTCCGTGTAGGCGGTGGCCGAACGGAAGAACACGGGCCGGCGGCCGGTGAGTTCGGCTATCTTGCGCGCGCCCAGTTCCATTTCGTCTATCACGTCGCCCAGGTCGCGGGTGCCGTGCACGCCGTACTTGGTCCTGCCCTCGGTGGAGCAGAGCCGGTGCATCAGGCCGTGGTTCTCTATTTCGAACAGGGGGTCCTTGGCGAGCTCCGCGAAGGTCTCCTTGTTCTTCTCTATCCAGATGCCGGTGACGAAGAGGGTGGCCGGGATCTGCTCCTTACGCAGATAGTCTATTAATTCCTTATTGTAGCCGCTGTGGCGGCCGCCGCAGGCGTCGAAGGTGAGGGCCAGCACCTTCTGCTCGTGCCCTTTTTCGCCCTTCCGGGCGCGCTTCAGGAATTCGCTGAACTTCCCCGCCCTGGCCTTCGAGAACTCCGCCATGATGCGCGTCTTGAAAGCGAGATAGTCGGGAGTGTAATAGGACACGAAGGCGTTGCGTTCGTCGCCGCGCTGGCGGCGGGCGTCGGCGAGGGGCGCCAGCGCCAGAAGCGCGGCCAGCGAGAGCCCCAGCGATATCCTTAAACCAGGCATAGGCATATTCTAGGAAATTATCCCCCCCTGCCCGACAAGACGCTGTCGGGTTGGCCTGCTATGCTATTTAAACACGGGGGCGGGAGGTGGATTATGAAATGGAAAGTGGACAATTGGCTGAGCGAGGGATTCAGGGCGCGCAAGGCGGGGGCGCTAACGGCCTACATCTACAAGTCGCTGAACTGGCCGGACTTCTACCGGGGTACGCCGGCCTACGAGGTGCGCTACGCCGGCGCCTCCATAGCGCTGATACGCCTGGACGGCAAGGGGGCCACGGTGCGGCGGCTGCAGGCGGGAGAGGTGTTCCCGGAGATAAGCGAGCTGGACCTGGTGGAACTGGCGCTGTGGGTGAGCAAGCTGCGCGGCGGGGGCGGACAGCTCAATTAGCCGGCGGCAGGGCGAGGGCGCGGCGGCGGATCTCGCCCAGCAGGCCGCGGAAGATGAAGGTGTGCACGGGGTACAGGCAGTACCAGTAGAGATTGCCCAGGAAGCCGCGCGGCTCGAAGTAGGCGGTCATGCGCAGCACGGAAGAGGTTTCGTTCTGCGGCTTGGTCTCGAACTGCAGCCAGCCCTTGCCGGGCAGCTTCATCTCCGCGCGCAGCAGCAGCATGCGGCCTTCCACCACGCGCTCCACGCGCCAGAAGTCCAGCACTTCGCCCTGGTGGATGGTGTCGGGGTGGCGGCGGCCGCGGCGCATACCCACGCCGCCTATCAGCCGGTCCTGGAAGGCCTTCGGGTCCCACAGCCACTGGGCGTAGAACCAGCCGCGCTCGCCGCCTATGCCGGAGAAGACGCGGAACACGCTCTCCGCCTGGGCCTCCACGGTTATGAAATGGTCCTGCAGGATGAGGCCTTCGGTGTCTATGAAGGAGCAGGGCTTGGCGTAATGCGGCTCGTAGGCGGTGGTCCAGGAGGTTTCCACGTTGTTCTCGGCCACGCGCATGAGGGCGTACTGCACGGCGGTGCGGTAGTCCAGGGGCTTGATCTCCGGGAACAGGCGCAGGGCGTCGTCCGAGGAGCAGACCACGTCGTTCTTGAGGCTCTCGAGCAGGGGTTTGGCCAGCACGGCCGGCACCGGGGTAATGAGGCCCACCAGGCGGGCGCAGAGGGCTGGCGACCAGAACGGGCAGGAGAAAAAAACACGCCGCAGGCCGCGGGTTTCGGCGTAGATGCTCATAAGTTCCCGGTACGGGTGCACCGCGGAACCGCCGACCTCCACTATTTTACCGTCGGCGGCGCGGCTTCCCATAGCGGCGGCCAGGTAGGCCAGCACGTCACGGATAGCCAGCGGCTGGCAGAGGGTGTCGCGCATGCACCTGGCGCAGGGAATGAACGGCAGGCGCTCCGCCATATAGCGGATCATCTCGAAGGAGATGCTGCCCGAACCCACTATTATGGCGGCGCGGAACTCCACAACATTAAGGCCGGCCTGGCGCAGTATCTCCCCTACCCGGTGGCGGGAATGCAGGTGGTGGGAAAGACTGGCGGCGTCTCCGCCCAGGCCGCCCAGGTAAACGACCTTCTTTACGCCAGCGGCTTTGGCGGCCCTGGCGAAATTACGGGCCG
>Ga0209211_10000923_pt1 | contig 57997 bp, 53 predicted proteins | sample RifGroA2_FD_183992 | JGI IMG/M metagenome (GOLD analysis project Ga0209211, IMG submission 183992) | Groundwater microbial communities from Rifle, Colorado, USA - Groundwater A2 (SPAdes) (version 2) | ecosystem: Environmental > Aquatic > Deep subsurface > Groundwater | place: Rifle, Colorado... | reverse complement strand
GCCGTTGTCCAGGGTGATCACCAGCGGCGTGCCGCTGACGGCGTGGTTCACCGTCGCCGTGTAGATGATGCTGCCGCCTTCGGCCACGCTCGCGGTCGAGGCCGTCAGCGTCACCGTGGTGGCGTCGGCGTCGTTCACCACGGTGTTGCTTACAGTGCCGCTAGTGCTCAACGCGCCGAAGCTACCGCCCGTCGGGGTCCCGCTGATGCTCACACTCAGGCTGTCATCCGCCTGCACGTAGGGATCGTCGGCGCGCACCGCGTAGGTCATGCTAGCGCTGTTCGAGCCAACCGGAATGGTGATGGTCTGACCGTTCGACAGTGATACCACAAGCGCACTGCCTGTCACTGTGTTATCGACGCTCGCGGTGTAAACGATGCTGTCGCCTTCGGCTACGCTCGCAGGACTGCTGGAACTCAATGTCACCTTGGCAGATTCTGCTACCGCCTGATTTCCCGTCCCGCTCCCAGCCCCCTCCGCTCCCCCACCAACAATCTCGTCCAGCCGCTCCCCATCCCTGCTCGCAAACTGATACCCCAACGGATCAGTGGCCTCGGCAATACGCAGCAACTGCACAAACGAATGGCCATCATCAGCCTTCCCAAAAGCGGTAGTCCTACCTGCAGATGTTTCTTCCAACAGCCTGTCGAGGCTGCTGCCTTCCGCAATCGCGCGGGAAATGCTTTCCAGTTCGCCGCCTTTGCCTGGCACGAGGGAGGCTTCCTTGGCATCCACTGCCCTGCCGCCGAACACCATGCCGTCCAGAGTGACAGCTTCCTTGTCACGGAGAAAATAGGCAGTCCCATTGTTGAACGCGAGTTCGACGCGGCTACTTGCAGCGGGGGTCTGGATCACCTCGCCCTCAAACACCGCATCGCCCACTTTGAGTTGGCGTACCGCCCCGTTGGTACCTTTCGCGAACACCTGCCCCTCGACCGATGCGACTTTGCCGATGACGTTGCCTGCCTCGGCCGCCGTACGACCGCCAAATCCCATGCCGTCCAGGGTCACGGCCTCCTTGTCGCGGACAAAATAGGCGCTGCCGTCCCTGAAGGCGAGTTCGACATGTCCGCCGGCAGCGGTCTGGATCACCTCGCCTTCAAACACCGGATCGCCCACCTTGATCTGGTGCATCGCACCGTCCGGGCCCTTCGCGAATGCTTCTCCCTGAACCGATGCGACTTTGCCGATTACGTTGCCTGATTCAGCCATGATGATTGCTCCGGACGAGACTATGGAATGCTCGTGACTCTACCTGCCGGAAGCAACGACCGCTATTGGACCAAAGGACAGTATCGGGGGGTCAGGACGGCCGCTGGCCGTTGACCATCAGGGCAAGATGAAGCCTGTCACGAGCCTTGAGTTTCTGAAAAACAGCGCCGACGTGCGCCTTTACGGTGCGCTCCGTGATGTCCAACTGGCGGGCTATTTCCTTGTTGCTGAAGCCATTGGCAATGGCTCGGGCGACTTCCTGTTCGCGTTTGGTGAGCGCCGCCAAGCGATCGCCGGAGGCGCCTGCAACCGCCGACGGCAAGGCGGCCACCGGAATCCTCGCCAGGGCGGCTTGGCTGGATGCCAGCAGCCGGTGCATCAAGGTCTCGCCAATCCAGAGTCCTCCGGCCTGCACCACGTTTGCCACCTGGCGCAGATTCGCCGCGGTCGCGTGCGCATTGCAATAGCCGCGCACCCCCGCGGAAAACAGCGCCAGGGCTTGCTCGTTGTCAGGCTGGTTCGCCAGCACAATCACGGCAGCGGCGCCGACTGACTTCTGCAATGCGGTCAGTTGGTCCAGTGCGGACGTGGCGTCATCAAGGCGCAGCCACACCAGCGTCCTGACGGACGGCTTCTTGCCGATGCCCCCCGCGGGGCTGACCGTCGCCAGCGGAAACGCCTCCAGCCAGCGCGGCAAGGCCGCTCCGGAGGAAGAGACGAACAGATGCCGGGTGGATGGAGGCGGCGATGGTGACACAACGCTCAACGCTCGGTGAGTGCGGTCTGCCTGGCTCTGAGCACCGGCTTCAACAAGTAGGCAAGAATGCTTTTTTGCCCGGTGATGATATCCACCTCGGCCACCATGCCGGGAATGATAGGCAAACCGGCACCCAGCGAGGACTTGTTGGTGCGCACCTTGACCAGGAAGAAGGTATTCCCGCGCTCATCGGTGATGGAGTCCGCCCCGATGTTTTCGAGCTTCGCCTCCAAACCGCCGTAGGTGGAGAAATCATAGGCAGTAAATTTGACCATGGCCGGCTGACCAGGATGCAGGAAGGCGATGTCCTTGGGCGCTACCTTGGCTTCCAGAATCAGTGCGTCATCGAGCGGGACGACCTCGACCAGATCCCTGCCGGGCTGGACCACGCCACCCAGGGTATTCACCAGGAGCCGCTTGACGGTTCCCTTTACCGGCGAACGGACCGATGCGTGCTTCACCTTGTCGGCGAGCGCCACTCCTCCTTCGGTAAAGGCATTGAGCTTGGCCATCGTATCGCCGAGATCCTTGCGCACTTCATTGCGCGCATTCAGTTCAACCTCCTCGATCTTGCGCGAAGCCTCGGACATCGCCGCCTGCGAGCGCAAAATCTGCGTCGCTGCCATGTCGCGCTCGCCACGAAACCGCGACGCATCGCGCTCCAGCCTCAGCAACTCGACTTCGGATACCGCGCCCGAATTGATCAGTGGCTTGGTAACCGCCAACTCCCTGGCGGTCAATTCATATGCCTGGGACGCCTGTTCGCGTTTGACACGCATTTCCGAAAGTTCCTGCTGACGCTGCACCAGTTGTTCGCGGGCGATCGAGACCTGCGCGGCGACGTTGGATCTGGCCGATTCATAGAGTCGCTGTTCATCCTGAACGGTCTTCGGATCTTCCACCAGGACCTCCGGCGGCGGCACAAAGGGCAAACCTTCCGCCAGGGCGCGCAAACGCGCCACCTTGGTCGTCAGCGCCAGATATTGCGATCGATTCTCGCGCACCGACGACTCGAAGCGCGTCGGATCGACCCGCAGCAGAACCTGCCCGGCGTCAACAATCTGTCCCTCCCTGACATTGATCTCCACCACAATTCCGCCATCCAGACTCTGCAGGATCTGGATCTGGCTCGAAGGAATTACCTTGCCTTCGCCTTTGGCAATCTCATCGACTTCGGCAACCGCCATCCACATGATGAAGAGCGCCAGCGAGATCAGGATGGTCTTGATCAGTATCCTTGCCCGCAGAGGCTCCTGTTGAATCATGAAGTAGTCGGCATCCTGAACAAAATCCGCCTCACGCGTTTCCGGATTCTCCTTCCAGTCGGCCAGCCAGCGATCGACTCTGGGCTGCACGCGCACCCGAATCGATTCAAGCCATACTTGAACCCGGCCCAACACGCCGAGCAGTCGCTGCAAACCGGCACCCCCACTCATGTCGCTCTCCCCACCTGCCCGGCCTGAAGCGAGTCGACCACCTGCTGTCGGGGGCCGTCGGCGACCACCTTGCCATCGTCAATGACGATCAGTCGCTCAGCCAGATCGATCAGACTCAAACGGTGGGTCACAATAACCATGGTCTTGTGCTGCATAAAACCACGCAGGCTTTCCTTGAAACGACTCTCCGAAGTGAAATCCATGGAACTGGTCGGCTCGTCCAGCAACAGTACCGACGGGTCCAGCAGCACGGCACGAGCTATGGCGACACTCTGGCGCTGGCCACCGGAAAGTGAAGCACCGCGCTCTCCGATTACCATGTCATAACCCTGCGGATGCCGATTGACAAACTCGGTCAGGCCGCCGATCTCGGCTGCGCTGACTACCGCCAGGTCATCGGCATAGGGCGCGCGCAGCGCAATATTCTCGCGGAGGCTGCCGTAGAACAGCAGGGTGTCCTGCTCCACGTAGCCGACATTGCGCCTCAGATCCGCCGGGTCAAGCTGTCGCAGATCCACCCCATCAAGGAAAACGGCTCCCTCGGTCGGCTGGAACAGCCCGAGCATGAGCTTATGCAAAGTGGTCTTGCCAGACCCCACGCGGCCAAGCACCGCAACCCGCTCGCCGGGCTTGATGCGGAACGAGACGCCGTGCAGGACCTCCTGGGATTGGCCCGGATAGGTGAAGCTGACATTGCGAAACTCGATATCGCCGCGGATCTCCGGACGATGGACAAAGGAACTCTCGTCCGAGCGCTCGCCCGGTGTTGTCATGGTCTTTTCCAGCGCAGTAAGAGCCGTTTTGGCGTTCTCGAACTGCATCAGCAGACCTACCACCTGCCCCAGCGGCGCCATGGCGCGTCCCGCTAGCATGGTGCAGGCGATCAAGCCACCCATGGTGAGCAAGCGTTCGTGGATCAGATAGACCCCCCCTATGACAACCAGCACGTTGACCAGTTGTGTCAGCGTCGCGGCGCCGTTCATCGCGGATGAGGACAGCAGCCGCAAGCGGGCGCTGGTCCGGGCCAGGAAGGCCGCTGTTTTTTCCCACTTGGCCTGCATCAGGCCCTCGGCGCCGTTGGCCTTGATGGTTTCGAGCGCCGTCAGGCTCTCAACCAGGGTCGCGTTGCGCAAGGCCGAGGCGCGATAAGTGGTTTCCGACAACTCGCGCATCTTGTACTGGATAACGTAGCTATAGATCAGCACGCCGACTATGCCGAGGACAGGCAAGGCGACCAGTGGCCAGGAGATCCAGAGAATGACCACCAGGAACAGTATGGCGAACGGCAGATCGATTACCGCGGTAACCGTGGCCGAGGCAATGAAATCCCTCACGGTTTCAAAAGAACGCAAATTGGCGGCAAACGAGCCCACCGACGCCGGACGGTCGGCCAGTCGCATTCCCAATACGCGCTCCATGATCAGCGCCGACAATTTCAGGTCAATGCGCGAACTCGCCAGATCGACAAAATGGCCGCGCAACAAGCGAATGGCGTAATCGACCACCAGCACCAGGAACAGACCGCCAGCCAGCATCCACAAGGTCTCGACGGCGTTGTTCGGCACCACGCGGTCATACACGTTCATGGTGAATATCGGCATGGCCAGCGCGAAGACATTGACCAGTGCCGCGGCGCCGAGAATATCCCGATAAACCGGCAACTGTTCGAAAATCACGCCCCAAAACCAGTGACGCTTGGTGATCTCAACTACCTCGGGCGTGCGCCGGTCAAAGCGGAAATGGGGCCGGGCAAAGATGGCGATGCCCACATAGCGCGCCACCAGGATTTCTCTTGTCATCAATACCGCCCCCTGCGCCGTATCAGGGAAGAGCAATCTTGCCTGGCTGCCATCGTCATTCCAGTCGAGCAGAATGCAGGCTTCGTTGTCTTCGAGCAGCAAAATGGCGGGAAGCAAGGCTGCATCTATCTTTTCCAGGGGACGCCGCACCACTTTGCTGGAAAAACCTGCGCGCTGAGCCGCGCGAACGAAGAGCGACGGCGTCAATCCCTCTGCCGGAAGAGGCAAGCCGGCCGACAGCGCCGCATGCGTACTCGGTCGCCCATGTATCCGGGTTAGTTCAACCAGGCAATCGAGCAGGGGATCATGGTGGAGAACGTCCTCGCGAACCCCGTCAATTCGCGTGCGCATCCCTTTGCGCCGCTCGGGACCGGTATAGGCGGGATCCCGCTCCTGGCGGCCCCATGCCTCATTCGGGTTCATGTCTGTCTCACCTCTGGTCTGCAATGCACTCGAGTGGATTCATCCGTGTTGGATTACCGCCAATTTCCTCGAAGGAGGTAGGGATTATGCCTTCAAAGTAAGGCCGGCGAAATAGATGCCGGTTTAGTCACTCCAAAGCGTTCGGCCTGACGCCGACCCGTGCGACCGTCAACGACGCGTGCCGAACCACCTGGCCTTCCCTGGGAACGTCCGTCAGTACCCTCGGTTCGCCAGCCGAACTGGGGGCTGGCCTCGACGCCCAGTGCGCCGTACTTGAAGGCGAGGGCAATGCGGTATGCCGCATCCTTGTCTCCATGCAGCGACTTGACCAGGCAATCACGGTAGCCGGCGACGCCAAGGCATCAACGAGACCGCCCTTCGTCCGAACTGCTGCACCATCATCACCAAGGCCGTGAAAGTCGGCGCTGACGACACGGCGACAGGCACCACTCGCGCCGAGTCGGCGAAGGGCGTCATTGCATTGATGGGAATGCGTCGCATCGGAAGCTCCATGATCGTCAGTGACAGCAAATCATGGAGCGCATGGCTTAAGCAGCGCTTAACTCGCCGCCACCCAACTCGAGCCAGTGGCTCTACGCTGCCCTCAGCACCACTGAACGACGGACGTTCCGCGAGGAACGCCCGTCTCCGAACACTTTTTCAGCCCGCCGCCAATGCCAGCTTGATCTGCTCGAGCGTGGACGGATCGTCGATGGTGGTCAGGTCGCCTGCATCGCGACCTTCGGCAATGGCCTGTATGGAACGACGCAGCATCTTCCCTGATCGCGTCTTGGGCAGACCGGTGACGAAGAGAATCCGCTTCGGTCGCGCGATGGCGCCCAGACTGTTGTCGACATCCTTCTTGATTTCCGCCTCCAGTACCGCGCGCAACTCCGGAGTAGCCACCCGTGCCGCGTCCTTGACCACGACAAAGGCGATCGGCTCCTGGCCTTTTAACTGATCATTGACGCCGACTACCGCGACCTCGGCAACCGCCGTATTGCCTTGTACGGCCTCTTCTATCTCGCGCGTGCCGAGACGATGGCCGGCGACATTGATGACGTCGTCGGTGCGGCCGAGGATGTAGTGATATCCCTCTTCGTCCCTGATGCCCCAGTCGAACGACGAATAGACGAGAAAATCCTTGAACAGGCTGAAATAGGTGCTGACGAAGCGATCATCCTGACCCCAAACCGTGGACAGGCAGCCCGGGGGCAGCGGCGGCACGATGCCGACAATGCCCTTTTCATTGGCATCGCACACCGTGCCATCCTCGCGGAAGATGCGCAAGTCATAGCCGTAAACCGCGAAGCTCGGCGTGCCGAACTTGATCTTTGTATTCTCGACGCCGGGCACGGCGGAAAGCATCGGCCAGCCCGATTCCGTCTGCCAGTAGTGGTCGATGACCGGCAAGTTCAGTTCGCCCATGATCCATTCATGGGTCGGCTCATCCATTGGTTCGCCGGCGAGGAACAGGTGTTTGAGGGAAGACAGGTCATACTTGTGCAGCCAGCTGTTGTCGCTCTTTTTCAGCACGCGAATCGCGGTCGGCGCCGAGAACATGACATTTACCTTGTATTTCTCGACCAGGCTCCACCAGACTCCCGGATCGGGACGCAGTGGCGTACCCTCGTACATGATCGTCGCCATGCCGGCAATCAGTGGGCCATAGATGATGTAGCTGTGGCCGACCACCCAGCCGATGTCCGACGTGGAGAACATGGTTTCGCCTTCGAAGCCCATGTATATATTTTTCATCGACGAGGCCAGGGCGACCGCATAGCCACCGGTGTCGCGCTGAACTCCCTTGGGCTTGCCGGTGGTGCCGGACGTGTAGAGAATGTAGGACGGCTCGGAAGACTCCATCCAGACGCAGGCCACCTGGGCATCCATGTGCTGTGCTCGCAGGGTCGCGTAGTCCAGATCGCGGCCGGCAACTTTGGAGAAATTCTTGTCGAGGCCCCGGTCAACCATCAAGACTTTCTGCGGCGGAAATTCGGCCAGTTTGCAGGCCTCGTCGAGCAGATGCTTGTAGGGCACAGCCTTGCCGCCGCGCATGCCGGCATCGCTGGAGACAATCAGTTTCGGTTTGGCATCGTCAATACGGGTCGCCAGCGAACCCGAGGCAAAGCCACCGAACACCACCGAGTGGATGGCGCCGATTCGCGCGCAGGCCAGGACGGCGAAGGTCGCCTCTGCGATCATCGGCATGTAAATCAGCACGCGGTCGCCCTTGACGACACCCAGCGACTGCATGATCGCTGCCATGCGCATGACTTCCGTCTTCAATTCGGCGAAGGTGTAGATCTTTTCCTCGTTGGTCTCGGTCGAGACGTAGATCAGCGCGCGGGCATTGGGACGCTTGGCGGCATGACGGTCGACGGCGTTGTAGCAGAGGTTGATTTCGCCGCCGGAGAACCACTTTACGAACGGCGGCTTGCTGTAATCGCGAATTGTTTGCGGCGGCTTGTGCCAATCGACAAGTTTCGCCTCATCACTCCAGAAGGCATCAGGTTGCTCGATGGATCGTTTGTAGAACTCTGCGTACTTTCCCATGACTATCCTCCTTGGTTTTCTTGGTGGTAAATGCAATGGTGCTGATTGCGTGCCGTGATCAGGCGGCGATATTGACCACGACGCGCCCCTTGGCCCGCCCCTGGACGTAGACGTCGAATGCCGCCGGCAAATCGGCAAAAGCGATGTCGCGCGTCATCCGGGCTTCCCCCGGCGCGAGGTCGGCTGGCCGCATGTCGCTCGCCAGGCGCCGCCAGACTTCCGCTCGTTGCGCCATCGGGCAATTGACCGAGTCGATCCCGAGCAGACTGACGCCGCGCAAGATGAAGGGCATGACAGTCGTATTCAAACTGAAACTCGCGGCAAGGCCGATCGAAGCCAGCGCACCGCCCACCTGCATCGTGCTGGCCATCCAGGCCAGCACATCGCCGCCCAAGTTATCCACCGCACCGGCCCAGGTTTCCTTGCCCAGCGGCTTGATCTTCGCCAATTCGAGCGACTGACGCAGCAGGACTTCCTTTGCGCCCAACCCTTTCAGGTAATCGGCTTCGGCTTCCTTGCCGGTCAGTGCAACGACGTGATAGCCGCGTTTGGCAAGAATTTCGATGGCGATACTGCCGACGCCACCGGTGGCGCCCGAAACGATTACGGGGCCCTTGGCCGGCGCCAAGCCGTCGTGTTCCATGCGCACCACCGCCAGCGCCGCAGTGAAACCTGCCGTGCCCAAAGCCATCGCGTCGTGCAACGAAAGTCCGGCGGGCAGCTTGACCACCCAGTCAGCGGGCAGGCGAGCCATTTCTGCATAACCGCCGTGATGGGCGACGCCGATGTCGTAGCTGGTAGCGAGAACCTCGTCGCCGGCCTTGAAGCGGGGATCGGTGCTGGCCGTCACTCGCCCGGCCAGATCGACGCCGCCGATGCAGGGAAAGCGGCGAATGATGCGTCCGGCGCCGGTCGCCGCCAGGGCGTCCTTGTAATTGATGCTGGAGTGGGTAACGGCGATGGTGACTTCGCCGGGGTCAAGCTGCGATTCATCCATGTCGACGAATCGGCTGACAACCTTGCCTTCTTCCTGATTGATCAGGTAAGCCTTGAAACTCACGATAGTCTCCTCGAATTCGTGCCCGGTCGGTAGCCGACTCGGTGATTTTTTGAGCATCGAAGCGACCGATTATAGCCAGAGGAGGCTTACAAGACCCTGAATCAACACCCGCGCAGGGGGTTTACAGGCAACGGCGGAATGTTATAGTCCAGCCCCATGCAAGAAACACCCCGCCATCTGGTGAGAGCTTTTCTACTCGCCGGCCTGCTGATTGTCCCCTGTGCCCGTGCCGACGAGCCCATCGTGGTGCCGCCGCCGTTGCGGGTCTCCTTCGTCGATCGCGCCACGGCGACGGCGCAGGATGCGATAGACCAGGCGATGGATCTGCTCGGCATCCGCTATCGCTGGGGCGGCAGTTCGCCGGAGGCCGGCTTCGATTGTTCCGGTTTTGTCAGCCATGTTTTCCGCGAAGGCCTTGGCCTGATCCTGCCGCGCAGCTCGAAGGAAATGAGCAAGTCAGGCGAGGCGATCAGCCAGGACGAACTCCGCCCCGGCGATCTGGTCTTCTTCAACACCATGCGCCGCGCCTTCTCCCACGTCGGCATCTACGTTGGCGATAACCAGTTCGTGCATGCCCCGCGCACCGGGGGTCGGGTCCGCATCGAGGATCTGCGAGATAGTTACTGGATGAAGCGCTTCAACGGCGCGCGCCGCGTCAATCCCGATTAGCGCAGGTAGCGCTCTTACCGCTAGCCAGCCGCCAGCCCAGCGCTGGTTTTATTTTGCATTGCAATTGCGAATGCTTCTCAATACAATACAGGCAATTCATACCTCAGCCTGGAATTGTTCACCATGAAATCATCCCGCTTGCTTCTCGCCTTGCTTGCGCTGCCGGTCCTGGGCGCCGCCCCCGCCTCAGCGCAGGAAAACGTTCTGAACCTCTACTCCGCCCGTCACTACCAGACCGATGAAGCGCTTTATGCCAACTTCACCCGACAGACCGGCATCAAGATTAACCGCATCGAAGCCAAAGAAGATGAACTTCTGGAGCGTATCCGTAACGAGGGCACGAACAGCCCGGCCGACATCTTCCTCACGGTTGATGCCGCGCGCCTCGCCAAGGCCGACGAACTGGGCTTGTTCGCCGCGGTGAAGTCGAAACTCCTGGAAGAGCGTATCCCCGCCAACCTGCGCAGCCCGCACTGGTTCGCCTTCTCGACGCGCGCCCGCGTCATCGTCGCCAACAAGGAAATGGTCAAGGCCGAAGACGCGCAGAACTACGAAGATCTTGCCAGCCCCAGACTCAAGGGCAAGGTCTGCTCGCGCTCGGGCAGCCATCCCTACAACATTTCGCTGATGGCCGCCCTGATCGCGCATATCGGCGAAGCCAAGGCCGAAGAATGGGCGCGCGGCGTGGTCGCCAACTTCGCCCGCGCCCCCAAGGGAGGTGATACCGACCAGATCAAGTCAGTCGCGGCGGGGGAATGCGGCGTGGCCGTGTCGAATACCTATTACATCGCCCGCCTGTTGCGCTCTGAAAAGCCAGAAGATCGCCGCCTGATGGAACGCGTCACCATCATCTGGCCAAACCAGAAAAGCTTTGGTACCCATATCAATATTTCCGGCGGCGGCATGCTGAAGACGGCGCCGAACAAGGGATCGGCCGTCAGCTTCCTCGAATATCTTGCCAGCGACGACGCCCAGCGCTACTTCGCCGACGGCAACAACGAGTGGCCGGCCGTCGCCAGCGTCGTTGTCAGGAACCCGGCGCTCGATGCCATGGGCAAATTCAAGGCGGACAATCTGCCGGTGGCGACACTGGCGAAAAACGCAGTCGCCGCGCAACGCATCTACGACCGCGCCGGATGGAAGTAGCCACCATTGTTCGCCATGTCGAAACAGACTGTTCCCGATCCACAATTTCGCGCCATAACGAATGTCTCTATAGTGCGCCCTTCGCCAACAGGATCGGGAGAACAACGTGTCCAAGCCGGAAATCGCCGCAAAATCACCCTTTGCCGTCAATGTAGAAAAAGGCAAGGATTATTACTGGTGCGCCTGTGGCAAGAGCAAGTCGCAACCGTTCTGCGACGGCAGCCACAAGGGTTCCGAATTCACGCCGGTCAAGTACACCGCCGAGGAAAGCAAGGCTGTGTATTTCTGCGGCTGCAAACAAAGCGGCAACGGTGCGCTGTGTGACGGCACCCACAAGTCGCTCTAACAGGAAATGACCTCGCTACGTCCGGCGGCAATCTGCCGGGCCAGCAGGATGATCGGCAGCAGGCCGACCGCAACAATGGCCAGCGCCGCACTTGACGCTTCCGCCAGACGTTCGTCGGCCGCCAAGGTAAATGTCTGGGTCGCCAGCGTATCGAAATTGAAGGGCCGCATCACCAGCGTGGCCGGCAGTTCCTTCATCACATCGACGAACACCAGCAGCGCGGCGGTCAGCAAGCTGCCGCGCATCAGCGGCAGATGCACACGGCGCAAGGTCTCGCTCGGGCTGCTGCCGAGGCTGCGCGCGGCGGCTTCCATGCTGGGCGTGATCCGGGCCAGGCCTGCCTCTACGGTTTGCAGTGCAATCGCCAGGAAACGAGCGAGATAGGCATACACCAGCGCGGCAATGCCGCCGGTAAGGATCAGGCCGGGATTGACTCCTGTCGCCTGTTGCCACAGGCCCGCCAGCAGGTGATCGACCCGGGAAACCGGGATCAGCACGCCCACGGCGATGACCGAACCGGGTACCGCATAGCCAAGGCCGACGATACGGCTCGCCAGTCTCGGCAACTTGTGCCCATCGCGCGCGGCGAAGCCAAGCAGCAGTGCCAACAGCACGGCCAGCACGGCAGCCAGCGCCGCCAGCGTAAAGCTGTTCCGTGCCAGTACCAGAAAACGCCCGGTAAAGCCGCTGGCTTCTGCACCGGCATCTCCCAGGGCCAGTCGCAGCAGCAGCACCGCCGGCAAGGCGAAGCCGATCACCACCGGAATCGCGCAGCCGATCTGTGCCAGCAGCGCATGCCAACCGGTGAGCACCTGACGCGTGGCGCGGCGGCGGCCGCTGCTGTCGTGATAACGGGCGCGACCGCGGCTGATGCGTTCCAGCAGTATCAGCAAGGCGACAAAACCGAGCAGGGCGGCGGCCAGTTGCGCCGCGGCAACGCGGTCACCCAGCGAGAACCACGCGCGGTAAATGCCGGTGGTGAAGGTTTCCACCGCGAAGTAGGCGACCGTGCCGTAGTCGGCCAGCGTCTCCATCAATGCCAGCGCCATGCCGGCGGCGATGGCCGGCCGTGCCAGCGGAATCGAGACGCGCCAGAACCCCTGCCAGGGATTGAGGCCGAGCGCGCGCGCCGCCTCGATCATGCCGCCGGCGCGTTCGAGAAAAGCGGTGCGCACCAGTAAATAGACATAGGGGTACAGCACGCAGGAGAACAGCACGATGGCACCCGCCAGCGAACGCACATCGGGAAACCAGTAGTCGCCCCGGCCCCAGCCAAACGTCTCGCGCAGGCCGGTTTGCAGCGGACCGACAAATTGCAGGAAATCCGTGTAGGTGTAGGCCAGCACATAGGCCGGCATCGCCATCGGCAGCAGCAGCGCCCATTCCGCAATGCGCCGGCCGGGAAAGTCGTTCAAGGCCACCAGCCAGGCCGCCCCCGTGCCGATGGCGGCGACGCCGATACCGACGCCGAGACAAAGCCAGATCGAATTCGCCACATACTCTGGCAGCACCGTCGCCATCAGATGGCGCCAGGTTTCTCCAGTGCCGCCGCTGAAAAGATTGACACTCACGGCGAGCACCGGCAGCGCGACCAGAACAGCGAGCGCGAAAGAAAAGGCGGCAAGCGGTGAGGAGTTGAATTGGCGGGACACGGCCTTCAGATTATAATTGAGAATGAATCTCATCTTCCGCGCCCACATGCCTATTCTTGACGTCGACCATGTCAGCCATGCCTACGGCCAGCAAGCCGTGGTGCGTGACCTGTCCTTCGACCTGGCGCAGGGCGAAATTGCCTGTCTGCTGGGATCTTCGGGCTGCGGCAAGACCACCATGCTACGGCTGATCGCCGGCTTCGAGATGCCCTCGGCGGGCAGCATTCGCCTGAACGGTGTGACGATTGCCAGCGAAAAAACGCAGGTGCCGGCCGAGGCGAGGCGCATCGGCATGGTGTTTCAGGATTACGCGCTGTTCCCTCATCTTTCAATCGCCGACAACATCGGCTTCGGCCTCGGCAAAGAGTCGGCGCCGGCGAGACGGCGACGCATCGACGAAATGCTGGAACTGATCGGTTTGGCCCAATACGGCGAGCGCTATCCGCACGAACTTTCCGGTGGCCAGCAACAGCGCGTGGCACTCGCCCGCGCCCTGGCGCCGCAACCGCATCTGCTGCTGCTCGACGAGCCTTTTTCGAATCTAGATGTCGAACTGCGCGAGCGCCTGTCGCTGGAAGTGCGCGACATTCTGAAACGCGCCGGCATGGCGGCCATACTGGTCACCCACGATCAAAACGAAGCCTTTGCCGTGGCCGACATGGTCGGCATCATGCGCGAAGGCTGCATCGAACAGTGGGACACGCCCTACAACCTCTATCATCGCCCCGCCACGCGTCACGTTGCCGATTTCATCGGCCAGGGTGTGTTCCTGCCCGGCGAGGTGCTGTCGCGCCAGATAGTGGAGGTGGAACTCGGCCGGCTCGAATCGGAGGTGCCGCTGGATTGCGCGTCGAGCTGCGCCGAATGCCAGCGCGGTTGCCGGCTGGATGTGCTGCTGCGCCCCGACGACGTGATCCACGACGACGCCAGCGAGGTGAAGGCGGAAGTCATCGCCAAAGCCTTTCGCGGCGCGGAATTTCTCTACACCCTGCGTCTGGCATCGGGCGCACAGGTTCTGTCGCTGGTGCCTTCCCACCATAATCACGCCATCGGCGAGAAGATCGGCGTCCGGCTCGATGTCGACCACGTTGTGACTTTCGCGCAGGATTGATGATCCCCTGGCTGCCTGACGAACCCGTATTTCCTGCGCTGAACAAGGCACTGGCCGAGCCCAACGGACTGCTCGCGGCGGGCGGCGACCTCGGTCCGCAACGACTCCTTGCCGCCTACCGGCGCGGCATCTTTCCATGGTACTCGGCGGGCGAACCGATCCTGTGGTGGAGTCCCGATCCGCGCATGGTGCTGTTTCCGGACGAGGTAAAAATATCCCGTTCGCTGACAAGAACCCTGCGCAACGCCAACTACGACGTACGCCTCGATACGGTCTTTGGCGACGTCGTGCACGCCTGCGCCAACCAGTCGCGAGACGGTCAGCCCGGAACCTGGATCACCGGCGAAATGCAGGCAGCCTATCTCGCCCTGCATCGACTCGGGTACGCCCACAGCGTCGAAACATGGATCGACGGAAAGCTTGTCGGTGGCCTCTACGGCGTTGCGATTGGCCGCGCCTTTTACGGGGAATCGATGTTCACCACCGCACGCGACGCATCAAAAATCGCACTCGCCCATTTGTGCGCTTACCTCAAACAGCGCGGATTCGGCATAATCGACTGTCAGATGGAAACCAGACACCTCGCCTCTCTCGGTGCAAGACCGATCCCCCGCCGCGAATTTTCCGCGCGGCTGGATGATTTGTGCGCTCAGGATGATGCGCCGGGCCGCTGGCCGGCCGCCGCCATTGACGGTCATTTCAGGCGCCAGCCGTGACACACCCATGACACACCTTCGCGACCTGCCGCCTTTTCCGCTGTTGCAGTTCTATGCCACGGCGCCTTACGGCTGCTCCTACCTGCCGGGGCGCATGGCCCGCTCCCAGGTCGCAACCCCCACCCACCTGATCGACAGCGCCACCTACAGCGAACTGGTGCGTGCCGGTTTTCGCCGCAGCGGCGTGTTCACCTACCGTCCCTATTGCGATGCCTGCCGCGAATGCCAGCCGGTGCGGCTCGACGTAGCGCGGTTCGTGCCCGATCGCAGCCAGCGCCGCGCCCTGCGCCAGCATGCCGCGCTCACCGTGCACGAATGCAGCCTGAGCTTCCGCGAGGAGCACTATCAGCTCTACCAGCGCTATCAGGCGGAGCGCCATTCCGGAGGCGGCATGGATCAGGACAGCCGCGACCAGTACGCCCACTTCCTGCTGCAGACCCATGTCGACAGCCGTCTCATGGAATTCCGCGAGAACGGTGTGCTGCGCATCGTCAGCATCATCGACGTCCTCACCGACGGGCTCTCGTCGGTGTATACGTTTTACGAGCCGGACAAGCCGAAGGCCAGTTACGGCACCTTCGCCGTGCTCTGGCAAATCGCCCAGTGCCAGCATGCGGACCTGCCCTGGCTGTATCTCGGCTACTGGATTCGCGACAGCCGCAAGATGGCCTACAAGGCCAGGTTCCGCCCGCTCGAAGCGCTGCGCCACGGCCAGTGGCGACCGGTCGAAGACTAGCGCCGATCAAAAGTTATGCCTCCGGCAGAGCCGGGGGCGGTATCCCCTGCGGACGGCGCTGGTGGTACGGCGACCATGGCCCGCCTTATCGCGCCGTCGCCGTCTCCCGCCGCCGGTAGCCGCTCCAGGCCGGCCATATCGCCACCGCGAGCACCAGCAGCAGCACCAGTACGGGCCAGACCACGGGACGATTCCACTCGCTCCGGCGCTGCTCGCGCAAGGCGGCATCGACGCGCTGATACTTGAGCGTGTTGTGGCCGACCTTGGTCGGCTTGCGGTTGGTCAGCCAGGCATGGCGCAGCGTGTAGTCCTTCGGATGAAAACCCCAGATCCAGGGCGCGTCGTAACGCAATATGGCCGTCATGCGGTCGATCAGTTCCTGGCGCTCCGCGTCGCTTTCCATGGCTTTCATGCGCTCGAACAGGCGGTCATATTCCGGGTTCTCGTAATTCGCCGCGTTCTCGCCGCTATGCTTTACCTTGCCCTGCTTGCCGTGCAGCAGAAACATGAAATTCTCGGGATCGGGATAATCCGCATTCCAGCCGAAATAAAACAGTTGCACCGCGCCCTTGCGCACCTTTTCCTGAAAGCGGTTGTAGTCGGTGCTGCGCACCACCAGTTGCACATCGATCTTGGCGAACTGCTTGTTGAGCCAGTCGATGCGCGCCTTGGCGCCGACACCGGTGGCCGTGGTATCGAGGTTGATCACCAGCGGTTCGCCGCTTTTCGCATCGCGCCCGTTGGGCCAGCCGGCTTCGGCCAGCAGACGCCGGGCTTCGGCAATCGGCTTGCGCCGGGCGTGGCCATCCGTCCAGTCGTACATGTCCCGATTGATGCCGACTGCGCCCTCGCGGTAGCCGAATATGCCAGGCGGGATCGGCCCCTGCGCCGCGACGCCGCGGCCGTTCTGGAAAATCGAAATGAATTCTTCCTGATCGACGGCGATGGAAATCGCCTGGCGCAGTTTGCGCGCGGCTTCCGCCGCCTTGGGATCCGCCCCGCCACCGACCAGCGGATCGAGCCAGTTGAAGCCCATGTACATGCTCGAGGTCGCCACCGACGTAGTCAGCACGATGCCCTGGGCACGCATGTCGTCGGACAGGGTGATCTCGCCCGCCGTCACCTGCACGGCCTGGTCGAAGGCATCCGAAGAAATGCCGGACGCATCGTAATAGCCCTGCAAAAACTTGTTCCAGTAGGGAATCTGTTCCTTCTCGCGGGTGAACACCACCTTGTCGATGAAGGGCAGCAGCTGGCCGCAATCCTTGATCAGGCCTTCCTCCGCGTCCTCCGGCTCGCCTTCGCAGGGATAGCTTTCCTGGCGAAAATTCGGATTCCGCTCCAGCACCATGCGCGCATTCGGATTGTTCTCCGTCAGCATGTAAGGGCCAGTACCGATCGGATACCAGTCTAGCGTCAGGTTCTTTTCCATCATGCCCGGCTGGCTGTGAAACTTGTCCGCCTCCCACGGCATCGGTGCGAAAAAGGGCATCGCCAGCCAGTACAAAAACTGCGGATACTTGCCTTTGACCCGGATCCGGTAACGATAGCGGTCGATGACCTCGGCGCCTTCGAGGAGATGCTCGCGCAAGTCGATCCACGGCTCGTCCTTCCCGGCTTTCAAGCGCTTGGCGAAGTCACCGAGACCGACCACGTAATCGTCCATCAAACCAAAGATCGGCGAATGCAGTCGCGGGTGCGCCAGACGTTTCAGGCCATACACGTAGTCCTCGGCCGTCAGTTCCCGCGTATCGCGCAAGGCAAAGTCGCCCAGTGTGCTGATGCCGGCCAGTTGCTGGACCGACAAGGAGTGATAGACGAACTCGCCGGTAGCTGTGCGCGCAAAAGCCGGATGCGGCTGATAGCGGATACCCGGTTTCACGGTGATCACATAGTCGGTGAAGGCGATCTTTGCGGCGTCGCTGTTGTCCGCCAGGACGCGCCCCTGCGCATCGAGATAGCGTGGCAGCGGCACCGCCTCGACGGTAGCGGCGATCAGCGTATAGGGACGCTTGAGATAGTGATACTGCAGCGGCGGCTCATAAATCTGCCCGGTGAAGGTGATCTCGTCCTCGCTGTACGACTGCACCGGATCAAGATGCTTGGGCCGCTCGGTGAAGGCGCTGTAGAGGATGTTCTTGCCGCGATCCGCCGCCGGGTAGGGATCGTTCCAGGCACTGCCGCAGGCGGTCAGCAGCAGCAGAAGCGAGAGGCAGGGGAATACGCGATGCATGACGGCGAGTTTAGCTGATCCGCTATAATTCGCCGCTGGATTCAACCAAGGAAAAGCAATGGGATTTCTCGCTGGAAAACGCATTCTGATCACCGGTCTGATCTCCAACCGATCCATTGCCTACGGCATCGCCAAAGCCTGTCACCGCGAAGGCGCCGATCTTGCCTTCACCTACCAGAACGAACGCGTCCGCGATCGCATCGCCAAATTTGCCGACGAATTCGGCTCCAAGGCGATTTATCCCTGTGATGTCGCCGAAGACGCCGAGATCGACGCCGTATTCACCGAACTGGGCAAGCACTGGGGCGGACTCGACGGCCTGGTGCATTCGATCGCCTTCGCCCCCAACGATGCGATCGAAGGTGACTTTCTCGAAGGCATCTCGCGCGAGTCGTTCCGCATCGCTCACGATGTATCGTCCTACAGCTACCCTGCCCTGGCGAAGGCGGCGCGGCCCTTGCTGCTGAAGGGCAACAACGCCTCGCTGCTGGCGCTGACCTATCTCGGCGCCGCACGGACCATGCCCAACTACAACACCATGGGCCTGGCCAAGGCCAGCCTCGAAGCCGCAACCCGCTATCTGGCCTTCTGCCTCGGCCCGCAAGGCATCCGCGCCAACGCGCTTTCCGCCGGCCCGATCAAGACGCTGGCTGCCTCGGGCATCGGCAACTTCGGCAAACTGCTGGCCTACAACGCCCATCACGCGCCGCTGCGGCGCAATGTAACCATCGACGAAGTCGGCAACGCCGCGGCATTCCTGTTGTCCGACCTCGCCAGTGGCATCACCGGCGAAATTTTGTACGTCGATGGCGGCACGCATACCACTGCCATGGGCAACGCCGACCCGTTGCCGGGCTAAACCGCCCGCGCCGCATCCCGCAGCGTCTCGACGGCCCACTGGTTCAAGCTTTTCCCGTTTGCCGCGGCAGCGATAACTGCAGCCTCGTGAGCTTCCGGGTCAAGGCGCAGTACGAATTTTCCGGAATAATGCTTTCGCGGATCAACGCCGCGCTGCCGACACGCTTCCAGAAACACCCGCAGCGAGGTTTCACCTTCGCGGCGCAGGCCTGCAACATCTGCCGCATAGAAATCAGCGCCACCGTTCAGACCCAGGAACTCGCCGCGGAACATCGAAATCTCGGGATCAAAAGCAATGACGGCCTGATAGCCACCAATCGTCATCACATTGTTCATGGTTTCACTCCATTCTCTTCCAGCCATTTGCGAATCGACGCCACAGCGCCTTTGTCGGTATCCGGGGATGGATGAGGTCGGTGGAACACCCGCACCACTCCGAACAGAAACACCTCAACGCGAGACTCTTCCCGCTCTTCAATCTCGGCACCCAACTCCCTGAACAGGGCTTCTACGTCAGACCACCGGACATTTGCCGAAACCGGCCGGGCAAAGATCAGTTTGATGCAACGCTGATGTTTGCGTTTCATGGGCGAATAGTACCAATCTTTAGTATCATTTTCAAGTCTTGAACTACGGGGCGTGCCGCGAACGTCATCGCAACCAGAAAAAACCCGCAAAGCCAGTGGCAGTGCGGGTTTCTGTTGAGCAAGCGACTGCCGGCAACACAATCGCGTTCGCCTGCGCTGCCTGATCTGCGAGCACGGCGGAAAACGGTCTTTCGGAAATGGAATTGGTCGGGGTGGAGGGATTCGAACTCTCGACATCTTGCTCCCAAAGCAAGCGCGCTACCGGGCTGCGCCACACCCCGAACCGCGCGATTTTACCGAACGGGACAGGTCGCGGTCAATCACAGAACGCGCCACCGTATCGAAAATCGGGATTCAGTGGCGACCGGGTCCGGTCCTGTCGAGTCAAGCGCCATGGCGGTCGCCGAAAACCAAGACTTGCGGTGATCCCTTGTTTCGTTTATAAAGCCGGTTCTCCGAAATTACGGACTCGTCGCAATGACTGAAGATCTGCTGCACAAGAAGCTCTTCCCTCCCTATACGCCGAAGAAGGGTGAGGCCTACATGAGCGCGAAACAGTTCGCTCACTTTCGCTCGATTCTGGCTTCACTCAAGGACGAATTGAGCGAGGATATCGAGCGCACCGTGCATACCATGCAGGACGAGGCCACCGTGTTCGCCGATCCGAATGACCGTGCCAGCCAGGAGTCCGACATTGCACTCGAACTGCGCAACCGCGACCGCGAGCGCAAACTGATCAAGAAGATTGACGAATCGATTGCCCGCATCGAAAGCGGCGAGTACGGCTACTGCGATTCCTGCGGGGTCGAGATCGGCCTCAAGCGTCTTGAGGCGCGTCCCACCGCCACGCTGTGCATCGACTGCAAGACGCTGGAAGAACACCGCGAAAGGCAGGTCGGCAAGTAGGCGGACCGCAGAAGCAGACGCCAACAAAAAGGGACGCCGCGGCGTCCCTTTTTGTTGCCTGCAAACGGAAGCCTATTCGGCCACGGCGGCGGGCGCCGCCGTTGCTGCAGCGATGGCCTTCATTGACAGCCGCACACGGCCCTTGTCATCGGTCTCGATGACCTTGACCTTCACGACCTGGCCTTCCTTGAGGTAATCGGCGACGGCATTCACCCGCTCGTTGGCGATCTGCGAAATGTGCAGCAGGCCATCCTTGCCCGGCAGCAGGCTGACGATGGCGCCAAAATCCAGCAGGCGCAGCACCGTGCCTTCGTAGATGCGACCGACTTCAACTTCGGCAGTGATGTCTTCGATGCGCTTCTTGGCCACTTGCGCGGCATCGGCATTGACGGAAGAAATGGTGATCGAGCCGTCGTCTTCGATATCGATCACGCAGCCGGTTTCTTCGGTCAGCGCACGGATCACGGCGCCGCCTTTGCCGATGACGTCACGAATCTTTTCCGGATTGATCTTGATGTGGATCATGCGCGGCGCGAAGGTGGACACTTCCTCGCGATGGCCGGTCATGGAAGCCTTCATTATTTCCAGGATATGCAAACGCGCTTCCTTGGCCTGGGCCAGCGCCACCTGCATGATTTCCTTGGTGATGCCCTGAATCTTGATGTCCATTTGCAGGGCGGTGATGCCGTTTTCGGTACCTGCCACCTTGAAGTCCATGTCGCCGAGGTGATCCTCGTCGCCGAGAATGTCGGTCAGCACGGCAAAGCGCGGGCCGTCCTTGATCAGACCCATGGCGATGCCCGCGACGTGCGCCTTGAGCGGTACGCCGGCATCCATCAGGGCCAGCGAGCCGCCGCAGACTGAGGCCATCGACGACGAGCCGTTGGACTCGGTGATTTCGGAGACGATGCGCATTGAGTAGCCAAAGTCCTCCGGTGACGGCAGCACGGCCAGCAGTGCGCGCTTGGCGAGGCGACCATGGCCGATTTCGCGACGCTTCGGCGTGCCGACGCGTCCCGTTTCGCCGGTGGCATAGGGAGGCATGTTGTAGTGGAGCATGAAGCGATCGCGATACTCGCCCTGCAGCGCGTCGATGATCTGCTCGTCGCGCCCGGTGCCGAGCGTGGCGACTACCATCGCCTGCGTTTCGCCGCGCGTGAACAACGCCGAACCGTGAGTGCGCGGCAGAACGCCGTTGCGGATCACGATCGGGCGCACGGTGCGCGTATCGCGACCGTCGATGCGCGGCTCGCCATTGAGGATCTGGCTGCGGACAATCTTCGCTTCCAGATCGAATACGGTATTGCCGACGAGGTTGGAGTCCGGTGCGTTCTCGATACCTTCAGTCAGCGCCGCAATGGTCTTCTTGGTGATTTCGCGGGTCTTGACGGTGCGGGCCTGCTTGCTGGTGATGCGATAGGCCTCGCGCAGTTCGGCTTCGGCCAGTTCGGCCACCTTCGCGATCAGCGGCTCGTCCTTGGCCGGCGGCTGCCAATCCCATTCCGGCTTGCCGGCAACTTCGACCAGCTCGTTGATGGCCTTGATCGCGGCCTGCATCTGCTCGTGACCAAACACCACGGCACCCAGCATGACTTCTTCGGAAAGCTGTTGCGCCTCGGACTCGACCATCAGCACGGCGCCTTCGGTACCGGCAACCACCAGATTCAGTTGCGCGCTTTCCAGTTGGGTCTTGGTCGGGCACAGCACGTACTTGCCATCGATGTAGCCGACACGGGCGGCACCGATCGGGCCGCTGAACGGAATGCCGGAAATCGCCATGGCAGCAGATGCACCGAGCATCGCCGGAATATCCGGATCGATTTCGGGGTTGCACGACATCACGGTGCACACCACCTGTACTTCATTGTAGAAAGCGTCGGGAAACAGCGGGCGCAGCGGACGATCAATCAGGCGGCAGGTGAGGATTTCCTTCTCGGACGGACGCCCTTCGCGCTTGAAGAAGCCTCCGGGGATGCGGCCGGCGGCGTAGGAGCGCTCCTGATAATCGACGGTCAGCGGGAAAAAATCCTGACCCGGCTTGGCGTTGCGCGCGCCGACCACGGTGGCCAGCACGACAGTGTCATCCATGGTGACCATGACGGCACCGCCCGCCTGGCGGGCGATTTCGGCTGTTTCAAGGGTAACCGTATGGTCACCGTAGGCAAAACTTTTCTTGATTGGATTCAGCACAATATTTCCTTTCGGCAATAAATAAAAGCCGGCACAGCCATCATGGCTGTGCCGGCCTGTTCAGCATGCCTGCGCAGTATCTGAAGCAAAGCGCATAGCGCGTTTTGGATAAGCTGGGGCGGCGCCTGATAAAAAACTACTTGCGCAGGCCAAGACGCTCGATCAGCGAGCGATAGCCGTCGACATTCCTGCGTTTCAGGTAATCCAGCATCTTGCGGCGCTGGCTGACCATCATGAGCAGGCCGCGACGTGAATGGTGATCCTTGGTATGCGCCTTGAAATGACCCGTCAAGTCGTTGATGCGGGCGGTGAGAAGCGCCACCTGGACTTCGGGGGAGCCGGTGTCACCCTGCGCGCGCTGGTAGTCGGTGACGATCTTGGCTTTGTCGGTTGTGGAAATTGCCATTTTGGGTTCCTTGCTGATCCTGTGATATTGGGCTCTTGGAGAACCATGAATTATAGCGTTCCAAGTGCATTCTAATCAAGCATTAAGAGCTATTTCGTCGCTCAGGGGCCGGCGACAAGCCGTTGCGGTTGCAGCCATCCGTCCGCTGCTTGCCGGCAAACACCGATGAATCGGTGTTCAGGGTCAAAAACGCGCAGACGGGCCCCTTCCGCGGCCGACCAGCGAACCGCCTGCCCATGCCTCAAACGCGTCGCATCGGCGATGTCCAGCCGGACTTCGGCCAGCCCGTCCAGGAGGGAATCGGGCGGCAACAGCAAGGCATCGCGCGCTTCGCCTGTCAGTACTTCGAGCGCTTCCAGCGTGTGGGCATCGGCGACATCAAGGTTGCCGATACCGGTGCGGCGCAAGGCGGCCAGATGCGCGCCGCAACCGAGGCGATCGCCAATGTCGGCGGCCAGAGTTCTGACGTAGGTTCCCTTGCTGCACCGAACCTCAAAAACAAAGCGCCCATGGCTCAGGTCATCACCCCCGTCAAGCAAGCGCGACTCGTAGATATGAATGCGACGCGGCGCCCGCTCCACTTCAATGCCGGCACGGGCGTATGCGTAGAGAGGTTTGCCGTTGCGCTTCAATGCCGAATACATCGGCGGCACTTGTTCGATTTCGCCGACGAAGGCAGCCAGCGCAGCCTCGACATCCGCGCGGACAACCTCTACCGGACGAGACTCCAGCACAGCGCCTTCGGCGTCAGCCGTGTCGGTGGTGACGCCGAGTTGCACCGTCGCGACATAACGCTTGTCGGCATTGAGCAACTCGCCGGAGAACTTGGTCGCCTCGCCAAAACACAATGGCAAGAGCCCTGTCGCCAAGGGATCGAGCGTTCCGGTATGCCCGCCCTTTTCAGCGTTGTAGAGCCGGCGCGCGGCTTGCAGCGCGTGGTTGGACGACAGCCCGAGAGCCTTGTCCAGCAGCAGCACGCCGTCGAGCGGGCGCCGCAAGACCTTGACAGCTTGGCGACGCGGCGCCTTCACTCGCGCCTTCAGTCGTCTTGCGGCTTTTTGTCGGATTCGACCGCCTCGTCGATCAACTTCGAGAGGCGCGCGCCCTCCTGGACAGAGGGATCGAAGACAAAATGCAGCTCGGGAATATGATGAATGCGGATCCGGCGACCCAGCTCGCGACGCAGGAAACTCGCGGAATGCTTGAGCCCCTCGTCGATCATCTCGTTGGCAGCGGGATCCGCCAGCGACGTGTAGAAGACCTTGGCATGCGCATAATCGGCGGTGACTTCGACACCGGTCAGCGTCACCAGCGTCAGCTTGGGCGCTATGCGCAAATCCTTGAGATGAAACCGCAGCAAATCCGCCAGTTCGCGGCGGATCTGCTCCGAAACGCGGTCAGCGCGCGAGTAACCATGACCTGCGCCGCGCTTCGTTGCCATTACCGGATCAGAGCAGCGACCGGGCGATTTCCTGGATCTCGAACACTTCGAGTTGATCGCCTTCGTTGATGTCGTTGAAGTTCTTCAGGCTCAAACCGCACTCAAAGCCTTCCTTGACCTCGCGCACGTCGTCCTTGAAACGCTTGAGCGAATCCAGTTCGCCGGTGTGCACCACTGTATTGTTGCGCAGTAGTCGCACCGAAGCATTGCGCTTGACGAGGCCGGACAACACCATGCAGCCGGCGACAGCGCCAATTCGGGAAATGCGGAATACCTGGCGAATTTCGACCAGGCCGAGAATGACCTCTTTCTTCTCCGGCGCCAGCATACCGGACAGGGCGGCCTTCACCTCATCCACCACCGCATAGATGATGTTGTAGTAGCGGATATCGACACCGAGGCTTTCGGCGGCCTTGCGCGCGCCGACGTCGGCACGGGTATTGAAGCCGATGACCACGGCCTTCGAGGCAGCAGCCAGGTTGATGTCGGATTCGCTGATGCCGCCAACGCCAGCATGAACCACCATGACCTTGACTTCGCCGGTCGACAGTTTGTTGAGGGACTGCACCAGGGCTTCCTGCGAGCCTTGCACGTCGGCCTTGATGATCAGCGGCAGGGTCCGGACCTCGCCTTCGGCCATCTGCTCGAACATGTTCTCCAACTTTGCCGCCTGCTGCTTGGCCAGCTTGACGTCGCGGAATTTTCCCTGGCGGAACAGTGCGATTTCGCGCGCCTTGCGCTCGTCGAGCAGGACCATGCCTTCGTCGCCGGCAGCCGGCACGTCGGTGAGGCCCTGAATTTCCACCGGAATCGAGGGGCCGGCCGCATCGATAGCCTTGCCGTTTTCATCCAGCATGGCCCGCACTCGGCCGAACACGGCACCCGCCAGCAACACGTCGCCGCGGCGCAACGTTCCCGACAGCACCAGAATGGTCGCCACCGGGCCACGGCCCTTGTCCAGACGCGCCTCGATCACCAGACCCTTGGCGGGAGCCTCCACCGGCGCCACAAGTTCCAGCACTTCGGCCTGCAACAGCACCTGCTCCAGCAAGGCGTCAATGCCTTCCCCGGTCTTGGCCGAGACACCGACAAAGGGCGCGTCGCCACCGTATTCTTCCGGCACCACGCCTTCGGCAACCAGTTCCTGCTTCACCCGTTCCAGATTCGCGTCGGGCTTGTCGATCTTGGTGACAGCCACAATCAGCGGCACGTTGGCCGCCTTGGCATGGGCAATGGCTTCCTTGGTCTGCGGCATGACACCGTCGTCGGCCGCCACCACCAGAATCACCAGGTCGGTCGCCTTGGCGCCGCGGGCGCGCATCGCCGTGAAGGCTTCGTGGCCCGGTGTATCGAGGAAGGTGATCATGCCGCGCGGCGTTTCGACGTGATAGGCGCCGATGTGCTGCGTGATCCCACCAGCCTCGCCGTGGGCGACTCGACTCTTGCGGATGTAGTCAAGCAGCGAGGTCTTGCCGTGGTCGACGTGACCCATCACGGTCACCACCGGAGCGCGCGGCAGTTGCACCGCATCCTTGTGCTCTCCCGCGTCCGCCAGGAATGCATCCGGATCGTCGAGCTTTGCGGCGAAGGCGATGTGGCCCATTTCCTCGACCACGATCATCGCCGTTTCCTGATCGAGCACTTGATTGATGGTGACCATCGATCCCATCTTCATCAGCGTCTTGATGACTTCCGTGGCCTTGACGGTCATTTTGTGCGCCAATTCGGCTACCGAGATCGTCTCCGGCACATGCACTTCGCGAACGATGGCCTCGACCGGCTGCTGCGCCGGCGCGTCCTCGGCATGACCGTGACGCCCATGACGTCCGCCCCCCTTGGAACCGCGCCAACCGGACGTGCCCGCATCACCACGGGTCTTGATCGCGCGCCGCTTGGCGGCGTCATCCTTCCATGCATCCTTCTTCGCGGCTTTGGCTTTGCCGTCTTCCGGCTTGGCTGCCGGCTTGTGGATGGTGCCGGATACACCGGCAGCCGCAGCCGCCTCCTTGGCCTTCTTGGCCTCGGCAGCGACCAGTGCCGCCTGCGCCTCGGCCACGCGCGCATCGGCCTCGGCACGAACCCTGGCTTCGCGATCGGCCTTCTCCTTGAACTCGGCCGCCTGAATCGCGGAGAGCTTGCCCTGACGCTTGGTTTCCGCCTCACGCAACGCCCGCTGCGCCGGATCAATCACCGATTTCGTCGCTGGCGCCGGCTTGACGGCCGGCGCTTCAACCACGGCAGCCACCACCATCGGGACCTCTACAGGCGGAAGCTCTGCCACCACCGCGACGGCGGCAACGGGCGCCGCTTCGGCAACAGGAGCGGGCGCCACGACAACGGCAGGTTCAACCACGGCAAGCTCAGCCGGCACTTCAGCGGCGGCTTCGGACGCCAATTCATTGGGATCGCGCTTGACGAATACACGCTTCTTGCGCACTTCGACCTGGATCGTGCGCGCCTTGCCGGTGGAGTCCGAGGCCCTGATCTCGCTGGTCTTCTTGCGGGTCAGGGTGATCTTGGCTTTGGGCGCGGCATCGCCGTGCGACTTGCGCAGATAGTCAAGCAACCGTGTCTTGTCCTGCTCCGACACGGGATCATTGGACTCCTGCTTGCTGACGCCAGCCTTGGCCAGTTGCTCCAGCAAGGTCGGCGCCGGCATTTTCAGCTCGGTCGCGAATTGGGAAACAGTCATCAAAGCCATGCCGTACCTCTCATTCTTCTTCGGCGAACCAATGGGCACGCGCAACAGTGATCAGCGCCGTCGCCCGTCCGGCATCGATGCCGGTCATTTCAGTCAACTCGTCGGTCGCCAGGTCCGCCAGCGCCTCGCGATCCGTTACACCGTTCTTCGCCAGCTTCGCCGCCAGCGACTTGTCCATGCCGTCAAGCGCAAGCAGGTCATCGGCCACCTTGTCCATCTGTTCTTCATCAACGATGGCTTCGGTAAGCAGTACGTTGCGCGAACGCTCGCGCAACTCGGTCACCGTGGCCTCGTCGAAGGCGTCGATTTCGAGCATTTCGGCGAGCGGAACGTAGGCGATTTCCTCGAGCGAGGAGAAGCCTTCCTCGATCAGGATGTTGGCAACTTCCTCGTCGACGTCGAGCTTGGCGATGAACAGGGCGCGGATCGAACCATGTTCGGATTCCGACTTCGTCTGCGACTCTTCGATGGTCATCAGATTGATCGTCCAGCCGGTCAACTCGGAGGCCAGACGCACATTCTGTCCGCCGCGACCAATGGCGATGGCCAGGTTGTCCTCATCGACCACCACGTCCATGGCGTGCTTCTCTTCGTCGACGACGATGCTCTGCACCTCGGCCGGCGCCAGCGCGCCGATGACGAACTGGGCCGGGTCGGCGGACCACAGAATGATGTCCACGCGTTCGCCGGAAAGCTCGTTGGTCACGGCCGTGACACGCGACCCACGCATGCCGACGCAAGTGCCGATCGGATCGACGCGCGGATCATTCGACTTGACCGCGATCTTGGCGCGCATGCCGGCATCGCGGGCAGCCGCCTTGATTTCGAGCAGGCCGTCTTCGATTTCCGGCACTTCCAGTTCGAACAGCTTCATGATGAACTCGGGCGCCGTGCGTGACAGGATAAGTTGCGGGCCTCTCGCCTGACGATCGATTTTCATCAGCCAGGCGCGCACGCGGTCGCCCGGGCGCAGGTTTTCCTTGGGGATCATCTGATCGCGCGGCAAGAGGGCCTCGATGCGCCCGGCCTCGATAATGGCGCTGCCGCGCTCCATGCGCTTGACGGTGCCGCTGACGAGGAATTCCTTGCGGTCCAGAAAATCATTCAGCAACTGCTCGCGTTCGGCATCGCGAATCTTCTGCAGGATCACCTGCTTGGCCGCCTGCGCGCCGATGCGCCCGAAATCGATGGGCTCAAGCGCCTCCTCGATAAAGTCTTCGAGCACGATGTCAGGAATCTGCTGTTGCGCGCCGGTAAGGCTGATCTGCTGTTCCGGATTCTCGACCATGTCATCGGCGACCACCAGCCAGCGGCGGAACGACTCGAATTCCCCGGTCTCGCGATCTATGTCCACGCGCACATCGGCTTCGTCGTTGGTGCGCTTTTTTGTCGCGGACGCCAACGCCATTTCAAGGGCGCCAAAGACGATGTCCCGCGGCACATTCTTCTCGCGGGCCAGGGCATCGACCAACAGCAGCAATTCACGGCTCATGTGAGTCCTCCAGCATTAATCAGAACTTAGGCACCAGACGCGCCCGATCGATATTCTCGAGCGCGAACTGCTGCAGTGTTTCATTCATTCGCAGACACACGACTTCAATTCCACCCTCTTCCCGCAACCCTTCCAGCACGCCGCTGAAATTGCGCTGGTTTCCCAGCGGAACGCGCAGCTTGAGCTGTACCTCCTGCCCGGCGAAACGCCGGTAGTCGGCAGGCTTGACGAGCACGCGATCGAGTCCGGGAGAGGAGACTTCAAGACGGTCATAGTCGACGTTCTCGACCATGAACACGCGGCTGAGCTGGCTGCTCACCGCCGCACAATCTTCGACGCTGATGCCGCTTTTTGGCGCATTTTCCGGCTTGTCGATAAAGACGCGCAGCAGCCGGGCGCGCGGACTGGTCTCGAATTCCACCAGTTCGTATCCCAAGCCAACAACAGTCGTCTCAATCAAATCAATCAGTTGCATGCAAACTCACAAACTCGCCACACAAATACAGCGCACAAATAGAAAATGGGCCAAAAAGCCCATTCATTTCTTCTCTGTCCCGAGAACGGTGCCAACCAAAACCAGAAGATTATATCAGAGGCATCATTTCTCTGCCAAATCAATTCGATTGTCGTCGTCGTCATCGCCGGCAAACTCGTCGTCGTCACCCGCAGGGGAGCCTGATCCCGACGCGACGCCGGACTTTTGCTCCGGCGGCAGCAGCTTCAGCAGTTCCTGCACCTCTCCTGGCTCCAGATCGCGACACTGGCCACGCTTGAGGCGCGGCGACAGGTGCACCGGCCCGTAGCGTACCCGCATCAAGCGGCTGACCATCAGGCCTACCGCCTCGAACATGCGCCGCACTTCGCGATTGCGTCCTTCTGCCAGCACCACGCGATACCAGCGGTTGGCGCCTTCGCCGCCGGCTTCCGCGATTAGGCTGAAGCTGGCCAGGCCGTCTTCGAGCTGGATGCCGGTGCGCAAACGCGCCAGCATTTCCGGCGTTGCCTCACCCAGAATGCGCACAGCGTATTCGCGCTCGATTTCGTAGCGCGGATGCATCATGCGATTGGCCAGGACACCATCGTTGGTGAACAACAGCAGGCCGCAGGAGTTGAAATCCAGTCGACCGATGGAAATCCAGCGCCCGCTCTTGAGTCGCGGCAGCTTGGCAAACACGCTGGGACGGCCGTCCGGATCATCCCTGGAAACAATCTCGCCCTCGGGCTTGTGATAGACCAGTACCCGCGGCAAGCGCAAGCCGAACCTGAGCTGCACCAGTTTGCCATTGACGCGAATCTTGTCTTCGGGGCCGACGCGCTGACCGACGTGGGCCGGCTGGCCGTTGACGCTGACGCGCCCGGCGACGATCCATTCCTCGAGTTCGCGCCGCGAACCGTAGCCGGCATCGGCCAGCGCCTTGTGCAGCTTGGGCGGATCGATGAAAACCGGATCGTTGCGGCGTTTTGCGTGCGCCGGCAGAGCCGAGCCGCCGCGCGCGCGCGGAGCATCGCCCTGAGGCCGTGGCGGCCCTTGCGGCGGCCGGAACGGACTAGCCTTGCGCGACGGACTGCGCGGTGGGCTGTTGCGGCTCTTGCTCGGCGAGGTCGAGTTGCCCGTCGGCGAGTTCGGCTGGTTCTTGCTCTGGCGTTTGCCCGGGTTCGGCGTGCTCGACGCTTCGTTCTTCGCTCCTCGCCTGGAGCGGAAAGGTTTCGGCGATTGCGGATTGTCCAAGGTCCATGACCCTTTCAATTTCAGTCAACGGCGGCAGTTCGGTGAGGCTGCGCAGGCCGAGGTCGTCGAGAAACTTTCGCGTAGTTGCATACAGCGCAGGTCGCCCCGGCGCATCACGATGCCCCACGGCATCTATCCAGCCACGCCCTTCAAGCGTCTTCAGAATGTTCGGCGACACTGCCACGCCACGAATGTCTTCAATGTCGCCGCGCGTCACGGGTTGACGATAGGCGATGATCGCCAGCGTTTCCATCACCGCACGCGAATATTTCGGCGGCTTGTCGTTCTTCAGCCGGTCGATGTAGAACTGGTACTCGGGGCGGGTCTGGAAGCGCCAGCCGGAGGCCAGTTGCACCAGTTCCACGCCCCGCTCGGACCAGTCGCGGCGCAGGTCATCGAGCAGTGTGCGCCAGGTGTCGTCGTCGAACTCCTGGTCGAAGAGCTTCTTCAGTTCGGCCAGGGGCAGTGGCTCGGCAGCCACCAGCAGCGCGGTTTCCAGCACGCGCTTGTAGTCGTCGGGTTTATACAGCGGCAGCATCGGGGAGCTTCACGTAAATGGGCGCCATGGCCTCGTTCTGGGTAATTTCGATCAGCGATTCGCGCGCCAGTTCGAGCAGGGCGAGAAAACTCACCACCAGGCCCTGGGCGCCCAGCGTCAGATCGAACAACTGGTCGAATACCACGTAGCCCCCTCCCTGCAGGCGGCGCAGGATGATGCTCATGTGTTCGCGCACGGACAGTTCCTCGCGATGAATCTTGTGGTGCTGATGTACTCTGGCCTGTTTCATCAGCGAAAGCCAGGCCACTTGCAGGTCATGCAAGCTTACCTCGGGCTGGCGTTCGATGACCTTGTCGGCGATCCACACGGTGATCCATTCGTAGTCGCGCCCCGCCTGCGGCATTTCGTCCAGCTTCGCCGCCGACGCCTTCATGCGTTCGTATTCGATCAGGCGGCGCACCAGTTCGGCACGCGGATCTTCCGGCTCGCCGTTGTCCGCCCTGGGAGGACGCGGCAGCAGCAGGCGCGACTTGATCTCGATCAGCATGGCCGCCATCAGCAGGTATTCCGCCGCGAGTTCGAGGTTGCCCTTGCGCATCGCCTCGACATACACCAGATATTGCGCCGTCAGCGGCGCCATCGGGATATCCAGAACATTGATATTGGCGCGGCGAATCAGGTACAGCAACAAGTCGAGCGGACCTTCGAAGGACTCGAGGATGATCTCCAGCGCATCCGGCGGGATGTAGAGGTCGCGCGGCATTTCGGCCATGAATTCGCCATAGACTCTGGCCAGGTGCGGCGGCACCGCCGCGCCTGCGCCAAGAGTCGGCGCTGGTGGCACGGCGACCTGAGCGGCGACGGCCGCGCCAGACTGGTCCGGAGTCGCGTTTTCGATCACGAGTAGTCGAGCCCGATCGCTTCGCGCACGTCGCGCATGGTCTCCTGCGCCAGCTTGCGCGCCTTTTCGCAGCCATCGGCGATGATGTTCTTGACCAGTTGCGGGTCTTCCTCGTACATCTTTGCCCGTTCGCGCATCGGCTCCTGTTCCTTCAACACGCCTTCGATCACCGGTTGCTTGCATTCTATGCAACCGATGCCGGCGCTGCGGCAGCCGCCTTGCACCCAGCCCTTCACTTCGTCGCTCGAATAGATCAGGTGGAACTGCCAAACCGGGCACTTGTCCGGATCGCCGGCATCCGTGCGCCTTACCCGCGCCGGATCGGTCTGCATGGTGCGAATCTTCCGCGTCACTTCGCCGGCGTCTTCGCGCAGGGTGATGGCGTTGCCGTAGGACTTGGACATCTTCTGGCCGTCCAGTCCCGGCATGCGCGAGGCATGGGTCAGCAGGGCATCGGGTTCGACGAGGATCATCTTGCGCGTGCCTTCAAGCCAGCCGAACAGGCGCTCGCGGTCGCCCAGGGAGAGGCTCTGCGCCTCGTTCAGCAGTTCGTGGGCCTGCTCCAGCGCTCCGTCGTCGCCCTTTTCCTGATAGCGGGTGCGCAACTCGTCGTAGAGCTTCGCCCGCTTGCTGCCGAGCTTTTTCACCGCCACGCGCGCCTTGTCCTCGAAGCCCGACTCGCGGCCGTACAGGTGGTTGAAGCGGCGCGCGATCTCGCGGGTGAATTCAACGTGGGGCACCTGGTCATCGCCCACCGGCACGCGGTTGGCGCGATAGATGAGGATGTCCGCCGCTTGCAGCAAGGGATAGCCGAGAAAGCCGTAGGTCGTCAGATCCTTGTGCGTCAGCTTTTCCTGCTGGTCCTTGTAGGTCGGCACACGTTCCAGCCAGCCCAGCGGCGTCATCATCGACAGCAGCAGGTGAAGTTCGGCGTGCTCCGGCACCTTGGACTGGATGAAGATGGTCGCCTGCGACGGATCGACACCGGCCGCCAGCCAGTCGATGATCATGTCGTTGGCGTTGTCGGTGATCGTGCCCGGCTCGTCGTAGGCCGTGGTCAACGCATGCCAGTCGGCGACGAAGAAGAGGCAGGGATACTCGTGCTGGAGCTTGATCCAGTTGGCAAGCACGCCGTGATAGTGGCCGAGATGGAGGCGCCCGGTGGGACGCATGCCGGAGAGAACTTTTTCTGCGTACATGTCAAAAACCAAAAAGGGTGCGAATCAGGGTGTTGAACACCCTCAACAAGGGCCGCAGGATGGTATCCAGCACCCCCAAAAAAAGCAACGCCAGCAGGATGGGGAAGCCCCAGCGTTCCAATTGCGAAAATTTCCAGGCGGCACGATGAGGCAACAGGCTTACCATGATGCGCCCGCCATCCAGCGGCGGCAAAGGCAGTAGGTTAAGCACCATCAGGACGCCATTGATGCTGATGCCGACCAGTGCCATTTCCCGCAGCGCTTCCGAGTAACCGTAGGCGGAGCCACCGATGGTCAGCTTCAATACCAGGGCCCATGCCAGCGCCATGACCAGGTTTGCCCCCGGCCCGGCCGCCGCCACCCAGAGCATGTCCTGCTTGGGTCTGCGCAAGCGGGAGAAGTCGACCGGCACCGGTTTGGCCCAGCCGAACAACAGGCCACCCCCGGAGATCAGCAGTATCAGCGCCGGAACCAGAAGCGTCCCGACCATATCCACATGCCGCAGCGGGTTCAGGCTGATGCGTCCCATCTGCCATGCCGTCGGATCGCCGAAGTGCCGTGCCGCATAGCCGTGCGCCGCCTCATGCAACGTGATGGCGAAGATGACCGGCAGGGCGGAAATCGCCAGCGTCTGAATAGCATTCATGGGAAGGAGCGATTCTATCAGACCGGGTCATTCCAGCCCGAAAGGAGCCAGTGGCCCCTGCCCGGCCCGGACCAGCTCGGGCTGGGCACCGGTCAGATTGATGACTGTCGTCATCTCCGTGCCGCAACGACCGGCATCGATCACCAGGTCGATCTGCTTTTCCAGCCGCTCGCGTATCTCGTCGGCGCTCGCCAGCGGCGCCGTGGAGCCAGGTAGAATCAGCGTCGATGTCAGCAGCGGCTCATCCAATTCTTCCAGCAGCGCGAGCGCCAGGGGATGATTGGGCACGCGCAGGCCGATGGTCTTGCGCTTGGGATGCAGCAGGCGCCGCGGCAACTCCCGGGTGCCTTCCAGAATGAAGGTATAACCGCCCGGCGTGGTGGCTTTCAGTAGGCGGTACTGGCTGTTGTCAACCCGGGCATAGGTGGCAATCTCGGAAAGGTCGCGGCACATCAGCGTGAAGTGATGGCGCTCATCGACGCCGCGTATGCGGCGAATCCGGTCCAGCAAGGGCGCGTAGCCTGCCACGCCGGCCAATGAATAGGCAGCGTCGGTCGGCAGCGCGATGAGGCCGCCGCTCCTCGCGATCTCGGCGGCCTGCCTGATCAGGCGCGGCTGCGGATGTTCAGGATGGATATGAAATAGCTGTGCCATGCGTGATCCTGAAAAGCGGCCGCCGGCTCAGATCAACCGAGACCAGACCGGCGTCAGATCCTCTGGCAAATCGGGCATCTCGCCCAGATCGATCCAGCTCTCTCCCGGCCCGTGAAAATCCGAGCCGCGTGACGCGAGAAAACCGAACTCGCGAGCGATGCGCGAAAACTCGCGCACCTCGTCATCCTTGGCGGAACCCGACAGCACTTCGATGCCGAGCCCGCCGAGATCCTTGAAGGCGACGAACAACTCGCGACGTTGCACGGACGACAGCCGGTAGCGCCCCGGATGGGCGATCACCGCAATGCCGCCGGCGCCGATGATCCAGCGCAGCGCGTCTTCCAGGCTCGCCCAGGCATGCTCGACATAGCCTGGCTTGCCCTTGGCCAGCCAGTAGTCGAATACCGATTTGACATCCTTGGCGTGCCCCTGCTCGGCAATATAACGGGCGAAGTGCGAACGGCTGACCAGCGCCGGATTGCCGGCGTGACGCAGCGCGCCTTCGTAGGCGCCGTGGATGCCCACCTTGTCCAGTTCCGCCGCCATGCGCCCGGCGCGCGCATCGCGGCCGCTCCTGACCTGCCGCAAGCCTTCCATCAGAACGGCATTGGCCGGATCGACGCCGAGTCCGATGATATGCACTGTCTGGTCGTCACTCCAGGAGATCGACACTTCGACGCCATCGACAAAGCGCAAACCGACCGCATCAGCCGTGGCGCGGGCTTCGGCCAGACCACCGAGCTCGTCGTGATCGGTCAGTGCCAGCAGTTCAACGCCATTGGCATGGGCGCGGCGCACGATCTCGGCCGGCGCCAGCAGGCCGTCGGAAACTGTTGAATGACAGTGCAGGTCGGCATTCAGCGGCTTCATGTGACAAAGAACTCCTCGATCAGTCCCGCCACCCGTTGCGGCTGGTCATGCTGCATATTGTGTCCGCACTCTTCCAGCGCCACCTCTCGTATGTCTTTGAAACAGGCGATCCGGTTGCGGTAGTCCGCCGAATCGACGGCGAACAGCTGCTTGAAGATGAAGGAATCCGCCGCCGTCACCCAGAGTACCGGCGCCGTCACCCGGCGCCAGATCGCCATCGCCTCTTCGACGCGATAGATGATCGGATTCACCCAGCGATGGAAAGGGTCGGCCGCCAGATGGATGCCGCCGGCGCCATCGTCTTCCCCCATGTGCTGGGCGAGGAACTTCGCCTTCCACTGCGACAGGCGCGGGTTATCCTTCTGCAGCCGCGCGGCGAATTCCTGCCGGTCGGCATACGAACGAAAAGTTGGCGTATCGCGCAACTGGGCAAGCCAGTTGGCATAGCGCTCCGGTGCCTCCTCCGGCTGATAGCGGCGCAAACCCAGTCCCTCCAGATTCACCAGGCCCATCACGCGCTCGGGCCGGATGCCTGCGTACAGGCAGACCGCGTTGCCGCCCAGGCTGTGCCCGACCAGGCGCACCGGCGACTGCGGCGAGTAGTGTTCGAGCAGGGCATCCAGGTCGGCGATGTAGTCGGGAAACCAGTAAACATCGTTATTCCACTCGGACAGCCCGAAACCGCGCCAGTCGGGCGCCAGCACGCGCCAGTCGCGCGCCAGGGCATCGACGACGAACTGCCATGAGGCCGAGACATCGCACCAACCGTGCAGCAGCACCAGCAAGGGCGCCGATTCGCCGCCCCAGATGCGCACATGCAGGCGCCGGCCGCGAATCTGGAGGAATTCCGAATGACAAGCTTTCATGCCGACAGTTTATCAGCCGGGCCGGCGCACATCGTAAAACCGGTGTCAGTCGGGAATAATTGCCGTCGCCTCGATCTCGACCCGAGCGGCATCTTCCATCAGGCCCGTGACCTGCACCGCCGTCATCGCCGGAAAATTGCGGCCGATAACCTCGCGATAGGCACGGCCCAGCTGCGGATAGGCGGCCAGGTATTCGCGCTTGTCGATCACGTACCAGGTCATGCGAATGATGTGCTCGGGCTTGCCGCCGGCCTCGGCCAGCACGGCGACGATGTTCTGCAAGGCCTGTCTGGCCTGGGCGGCAAAGTCGCTGGTGTGAAAGCGGCACTGGCCGTCCCAGCCGATCTGGCCGCCGATGACCACCGTACGGCCGCGCGCCGCAATGCCGTTCGAGTAGCCCTTGGGCGCGGCCCAGCCGGCGGGCTGCAGGATCTGGATGTCGGCGCGGGCTGCGGCTTCTTGCGGGCGGTTCACGCGAGTCTCCTCCGGATCGATCATGGTTTGGTCGTCGCGGCGACGTCCTTCAGGAGTTCGCGGGCGATGATCAGTTTCTGCACTTCCGTCGCTCCTTCGTAAATGCGCAGTGCGCGAATGTCACGGTAAAGACGCTCGACCGGTGCATCGCTGACTACGCCGAGGCCGCCGAAGAGCTGCACGGCGGCATCGATTACCTGCTGCGCCGACTCGGTGGCGACCATCTTCGCCATCGCCGCCTCCTTCGTCACGTTCCCGCCCTGATCGCGCAGCCATGCCGCGCGATACACCAGCAGCGCCGCGGCATCGATGGCGGCCGCCATGTCTGCGAGCTTGGCCTGCGTCAGCTGAAAATCGGCCAGCGTGTGATTGAACATCCGGCGCGTGACGGCGCGCTGCAAGGCTTCATCCAGGGCACGACGGGCGAAACCCAGCGCGGCGGCGGCTACCGAGGTGCGAAAGATGTCGAGGGTGCGCATTGCCACCTTGAAGCCCTGGCCCGCGTCGCCGACACGCCGGGTTTCCGGAATGCGGCAGTGGCTGAAGCGCAGGCGGGCCAGCGGATGCGGCGCGATGACTTCGATGCGCTCGGCGATCTCCAGACCCGGCGTACCAGCGTCGACGATGAAGGCGGTAATGCCCCGCGCTCCCGGCGCTTCGCCGGTGCGGGCAAACACTAAATAGAAATCGGCAATGCCGCCGTTGGAAATCCAGGTCTTCTCGCCGTTCAGCACATAGCCGTCGCCGTCCTTATGCGCCGCACACTTCATCGCCCCGACGTCGGAACCGGCGTCAGGTTCCGACAGCGCAAAGGCGGCAATCGCTGAGCCGGCCGCGACGCGCGGCAGATAGTTGCGCTTCTGCTCGTCCGTTCCGTGCAGCGTGATGGCGCCGCTGCCCAGGCCCTGCATGGCAAAGGCAAAGTCCGCCAATCCCGAATGACGCGCCAGGGTTTCGCGGATCAGGCAGATGCCGCGTGTGTCGATGCTCTCGGCACTGCCGCCGTATGCCGTGCCGCCGACGGCATAGCGTATCCAGTCGGCGGCGCCGAGTTTGCGCACCAGCGCGACACAGGCGTCGTCGGTTTCCTGTCCGCGCGCATGCGGTGCATCATCAATGTTTTCATGCGCCCAGCGGTCGAGCGAGAGCGCCAGTTGCTTGTGGCGCGACTCCAGAAACGGCCAGTCGAGGTACTTCGCATCGGACACGGCTCAATCCCCTTCGAACACTGGTTTCTGCTTGGCGACAAAGGCGTGATAGGCACGGTGGAAGTCATTGGTCGCCATGCAGATGGCCTGGGCCTGGGCTTCGGCCTCGATGGCCTGGTCGACGTCCATGGTCCATTCCTGCTGCAGCATCTTCTTGGTCATGGCGTGGGCGAAGGTCGGCCCGCTCGCCAGGTCCTGCGCCAGCTTCAAAGCCTCGGCGAGAAGATCATCCTGCGCGCACAGGCGGTTGAAAAAACCCCAGCGCTCGCCCTCCTCGCCGCCCAGGGCGCGGCCGGTGGTCAGCAGTTCGGTGGCTCGGCCCTGGCCGATCATGCGCGGCAGCATGGCGCAGGCGCCCATGTCGCAACCCGCCAGACCGACGCGGGAAAAGAGGAAGGCGGTCTTCGAGCGCGCGGTGCCCAGGCGCATGTCCGAACCCAGCGCCAGCAAAGCGCCGGCGCCGGCGCAGATGCCGTCGATGGCGGCGATCACCGGTTGCGGGCAGGCGCGCATGGCCTTGATCACGTCACCGGTCATGCGCGTGAATGCGAGCAGGCCGGGCATGTCGAGCTGCGTCAGCGGACCGATGATGTCGTGCACATCGCCGCCGGAACAGAAGTTGCCTCCTTCGCCGGTCAGCACTACGGCATGAACGTCAGTGGCATACACCAAGTTACGAAATAGATCGCGCAATTCGGCGTAGGAATCGAAGGTGAGCGGGTTCTTGCGCTCGGGCCGGTTGAGGCTGATCACCGCCACCGCGCCCTCCATGCGATAGCTGAAGTGGCGCGCCTGATAGGCCTGGAGGTTCTGCCGGTTGCCTGGCAGTTGATGGGGTTTGCCGGCGAGATATTTCATCTGCTTCTCCTTGCCTGATTTCGCCGGACGCTCACGCATTCAGCGCCAGTTGCGCCGCACGTTCGAGATTGCGTTCCAGTTGCAGCTTTCCGCCCTGATACTGCTGCGGCCACGGCATCTCCTTGTAGCCCTGCTCCGCCGCCGCATGCAGCGTCCAGGCCGGGTCGGCCAGGTGCGGACGGGCCAGCGCGCACAGATCGGCACGGCCGGAGGCGATGATGGTATTGACGTGGTCGGCCTCGAAAATGTTGCCGACTGCGATGGTCGGCACATCCACCTCGTTGCGGATCTGGTCGGAGAACGGCACCTGGAACATGCGGCCATAGACCGGCGCCTCCTCCTTGCTGACCTGACCCGAAGAAACGTGAATGATGTCGGCGCCGGCCTCCTTGAACAACCTGGCGACAGCCACCGAGTCGTCCGGCGCAATGCCGCCCGGCACCCAGTCGTGGGCGGAAATGCGTACCGACATCGGCTTCTCTGCCGGCCAGACTTCGCGCATGGCGCGAAACACCTCCAGCGGATAGCGGCAGCGATTCTCCAGGCTGCCGCCGTACTCGTCCCCTCGCTGATTGGTCAGCGGCGAAATGAAGGACGACATCAGGTAGCCGTGGGCGGCGTGGAATTCGACCATGTCAAAGTCGGCGCTGGCGGCACGGCGCGTCGTGGCGACAAATTCGGCCTTGATGCGGTCCATGTCGGCGCGATCCATCTCCTTCGGCACCTGCGAGGTGCCACGGATGTAGGGCAGCGGCGACGGCGCCAGCACGGGCCAGCCGTCGGACTGCAGCGGCATGTCGATGGCGTCCCAGGCCAGGCGCGTGGAACCCTTGCGTCCGGCATGACCGATCTGCAGCGCGACTTTCGCCGTGCCGTTGGCGTGGATGAATTCGACGATGCGCTTCCAGGCATGCTGCTGGGCGTCGTTCCAGAGGCCAGTACAACCCGGCGTGATGCGCGCAGCAGCGGACACGCAGGTCATCTCGGTGACGATCAGGGCCGCGCCGCCCAGGCCGCGGCTGCCATAGTGGACCAGATGAAATTCCCCCGGTACACCGTCCGCTGCCGAGTACATGCACATCGGCGAAACCACGACGCGGTTGGTCAGCGTCATGCCGCGCAGTTTGAAGGGGGTGAACATCGGCGGCACCGGCGTCGTTCCGGAAAGCGCCGGCAGGCCACACTTTCCGGCGAACCAGCGGTCGAGATCTTCCGTATAGGCGGGATCGCGCAGCTTCTGATTGGCATGGCCGACACGCTGGCTGCCGGTGAGCACGGCGAAAGCAAACTGCTCCGGCTCCATGCCGACATAGCGCTCGACATCCTCGAACCAGGTCATGCGATTGCGCGCCGCGCTCTGCAGCTTGAGCGCCTCGATTTCGCGCTCGGCCTGATAGCGGGCCAGACGTGTCGGCACGTCACCCTCGGTGCTGTTCAGCACCTTGACCAGCGCCCGGGCGTCTTCCATCGCCAGCTTGGTGCCCGAGCCGATGGTGAAGTGCGCCGTATGCGCCGCGTCGCCGAGCAGCACGATGTTGTCCTTGAACCAGCGCTCGCACAGCACCCGATTGAACTTCAGCCACACCGCCGAGCCGCGCAAATGGCGCGCGTTGGAAATCAGGCGGCTGCCGTCCAGCATGTCGGCGAACAGATTTTCGCAAAAGGCAATCGACTGATCCGGGTCCATCTTGTCGATGCCTGCCTTGAGCCAGGTCTCTTCCGGGGTTTCGACAATGAAGGTGGCCCATTCCTCGTTGAACTGGTAGGCGTGGAGATTGAACCAACCCCACTGCGTTTCCTTGAATGCAAAGGTGAAGGCATCGAGCTTCTTCTTCGTCCCCAGCCAGATGAAACGGTTCTTGCGCACGTCGATGCGCGGATTGAAGTGGCTCTGGTATTTGGTCCGCGTCGTCGAATTGACGCCGTCGGAGCCGATGACCAGGTCGTATTCCCTGGAGTAGTCATCAGGATCCTTGAACTCGGTCTCGAACTTGAGCTTGACGCCAAGTTCCCTGGCGCGGGCCTGAAATATCTGCAGCAGCTTCAGTCGCCCGATGCCGCAGAAACCATGCCCCCCGGACACCATTCGCCGGCCCTTGAAGAAGACGTCGACATCGTCCCAGTGATGGAAGTTGCGCTCGATTTCCGCAACCACCGCAGGATCGTCCTGGCGGAAACCGTCCATGGTCTTGTCGGAAAACACGATGCCCCAGCCGAAGGTGCTGTCGGCCTGGTTGCGCTCGATAACGGTAATGTCGCAGGCCGGGTTGGCCTGCTTCATCAGTATCGAGAAGTACAAACCGGCGGGACCTCCGCCCAGACAAACGATGCGCATGGGAGTTTCCTCTGGCGTTCGTAATTAGCGTGTGATTGGATATTTTATATCTAAACCATTATTTCATGTCAAGCGCCCGCATACCGTGCCTGCACCGATCGCACGATCCGACGACCGGCTCTATCGCAGTCCGGCCATTATGATCGAATAGAATATCTCCGCAGTGAGCCGCATCATCCTCTTTCACCCACCCATGCCGCCAGCGAATCGGCCCGACCCCTGAATTGAAATGCAAACCCTCTTCGTCACCGGCGGTGCCGGCTTCATCGGTTCGGCACTGATTCGTCTGCTGATCGCCGAGAGCGACTGGCGGGTCGTCAATATCGACAAGCTGACCTACGCCGGCAATCTGGAATCCCTCGCCGATCTAGGCGATCATCCGCGCCACATCTTCAGCCGCACCGACATCTGCGACCGCGCGGCGCTGGACGCCCTGTTCCTCGAACATCAGCCGGCCGGCGTGATTCACTTGGCGGCCGAATCGCATGTCGACCGATCGATCCACGGCCCCGGCGACTTCATCGAGACCAACATCAGCGGCACCTATACCTTGCTCGAAGCAGCCCGCGCCTGGTGGTCGCCGCTCGGTCCCGCGGCAAAATCCGGGTTCCGTTTCCACCACGTCTCGACCGACGAAGTCTTCGGCTCGCTCGGCGAGACCGGCCTGTTCGTCGAAACCAGTCCCTACCAGCCGAATTCGCCTTATTCGGCCTCCAAGGCGGCCTCCGACCACCTGGTACGCGCCTGGCATCACACCTACGGTCTGCCGACCGTGATCACCAATTGTTCGAACAACTACGGCCCCTGCCAGTTCCCGGAAAAGCTCATTCCCCTGATGATCCACAACGCCGTTTCGAACAAGCCTTTGCCGATCTACGGCAAGGGCGACAATGTGCGCGACTGGCTCTACGTCGATGACCACGCCCGCGCCCTGCGCCTGGTCTTCGAGCGCGGCATGCCCGGCGAGACCTACAACATCGGCGGCCACAACGAAAAGACCAATCTCGACGTCGTCGATACGCTGTGCGCCCTGCTCGACGAACTCAAGTCGCGCCGCGACGGCCGCAGCTACCGCGAGCAGAAGATCACCGTTGCCGACCGCCCCGGCCACGACAAGCGCTACGCCATCGACGCGACGAAGATCGAACGCGAACTGGGCTGGACGCCTCGGGAAAGCTTCGAGTCCGGCATGCGGAAGACCGTGCAGTGGTATCTGGACAACCCGGCCTGGGTCGCCCATGTCGTTTCCGGCGAATACCGGCTGTGGATGGATCGCAACTACGGAGATCGCACATGAACCCGATGCACAGCACCCGCGGCATCATCCTCGCCGGCGGCTCCGGCACCCGGTTGCATCCGGTGACGCTGGCCGTCTCCAAGCAGTTGCTGCCGATCTACGACAAGCCGATGATCTACTATCCGCTGACCACCCTGATGCTGGCGGGCATTCGTGAGATCCTGCTGATTTCGACGCCGCTGGATACGCCGCGTTTCGAGCAGCTCCTGGGCGACGGCTCGCAATGGGGCGTCGAGATCACGTACGCCGTGCAGCCGAGTCCCGACGGGTTGGCGCAGGCCTTCATCATCGGCCGCGATTTCGTCGGCGACCATCCCGCGGCCCTGATACTCGGCGACAACCTGTTCTACGGCCATGATTTTGCCACGCAGTTGCAGCACGCCTCAAGAGTCGGCGCCGGCGCCACGGTGTTTGCGTATGCGGTCAGCGATCCCGAGCGCTACGGCGTGGTCGAGTTCGATGCGACGGGGCGCGCCATCAGCATCGAAGAGAAACCCAAGGCGCCGAAGTCGCGCTATGCCGTCACCGGCCTGTATTTCTATGACAATCAGGTCTGCGAACTGGCCGCCAAACTCAAACCCTCGCCGCGCGGCGAACTGGAGATTACCGACCTCAACCGCATTTATCTCGAAAAGGGCCAGCTCAAGGTCGAGATCATGGGCCGCGGCATGGCCTGGCTCGATACCGGAACCCACGAGTCGCTGCTGGAAGCCGGCCAGTTCATCGAGGTCATCGAAAAACGCCAGGGCCTCAAGGTAGCCTGCCCGGAGGAAGTGGCCTGGCGGCAGAAATGGATAGCCGATGCGCAACTGGCCAGGCTGGCCGAGCCATTGGCGAAGAGCAGCTACGGCCAGTACCTGGCCGGCTTGCTGAAACACGAGGTCAGGGGATGAAGGTCATTCCGACAGCGATTCCGGAGGTGCTGCTGCTGGAACCGAAGGTATTCGGCGACCCGCGAGGATTCTTCTATGAGAGCTGGAACAAGCGCACATTTTCCGAACTCGGACTGGATGCCGACTTCGTCCAGGACAATCACTCGAAGTCGCAGAGAAATGTATTGCGCGGCTTGCATTACCAGATCGACCACGCCCAGGGCAAACTGGTACGTGTAACCGCGGGATCTGTCTATGACGTGGCGGTGGATTTGAGGCGCTCTTCACCGACCTTCGGACTATGGGTCGGCTTCACGCTTTCCGCCGAAGACCAGCGCATGGCCTGGATTCCGCCCGGCTTCGCCCACGGCTTCTGCGTCACCTCCGACTCAGCCGAGTTCCTCTACAAAACCACCGACTACTACAGCCCGGCCGATGAACGCACGCTGCTGTGGAATGACCCGCAACTCGCCATCCCCTGGCCGCTGACCGGCGAACCGCTGCTGGCGGCCAAGGATGTCACCGGCCGGCCCTTCGGCCAGGCTGACACCTTCGCATGAAGATTCTGCTTACCGGTTGCACCGGACAGCTCGGCCGCGAATTGAAGCGCTCGCTGGCCAGCCTCGGCGAACTGGTCGCCTGTGATCGCGGGCAACTCGATCTCGCCAAGCCGGACGCCCTGCGCGATGCCGTGCGCGCCATCGCGCCCGCGGTGATCGTCAATGCCGCGGCCTATACCGCGGTAGACAAGGCCGAAGCCGAGCCCGCGATGGCAGATGCCATCAATGCCACAGCGCCCGGCATCCTCGCCGACGAAGCCCGACGTCTTGGTGCGCTGCTGATTCATTACTCGACCGATTACGTCTTCGACGGCGCCAAGCGCGCGCCCTACACGGAAGACGACAATCCCGCGCCACTCTCCGCCTACGGCCGCAGCAAGCGCGCTGGCGAACTGGCGATAGCCGCGGCAGGCAGCCGCCACCTGATTTTGCGCACCAGCTGGGCGTATGGCCTGCATGGCGCCAACTTCATGAAAACCATGCTGCGACTGGCCAGGGAGCGCAGCGAATTGTGTGTGGTGGGCGACCAGATCGGCGCGCCGACGTGGACGCGCCATCTGGCCGATGTCACGGCCCTGGTCATCGCCCGCCGCGATATTCCCGGCGGTCTGTATCACCTGGCCGCCGCCGGCGAGACGAGTTGGCACGGCTATGCCGAAGCCATATTCGCCGAGGCGCGGGTGGTTGGATTGCTGGAAAGATCGCCTCTGGTTCACCGTATCACCAGCGCCGACTATCCGCTGCCCGCAGCGCGACCGGCCAACTCGCGGCTCGACTGCTCGCGTTTCCGGCGCGACTTCGGCCTGGCGCTGCCCGACTGGCGCATCGGATTAATCGATTGTCTCGCCGACGCGCGCTTCTGAACATTTTCGATCCACACAAAACATGGCTGTCACCTCCACCTACGACGAATCATCATTCCGTGTCCTCAAGGGATTGGAGCCGGTACGCGAGCGCCCCGGCATGTACACCAAGACCGATTCGCCGGCTCACATCGTTCAGGAAGTGATCGACAATTCCGCCGATGAAGCCTTGGGCGGCCATGCGAAAAACCTTCACGTCCTGCTCCACTCGGATGGCTCGATCACGGTGACCGACGATGGCCGCGGTATCCCGGTCGGCCTGCACCCCGACGAGAAAATTCCGGTGGTGGTACTGGCCTTCACCCGGCTCCATGCCGGCGGCAAGTTCGACAAGAGTTTGGGCAATTCGGCCTATGCCTTTTCCGGCGGACTGCACGGCGTCGGCGTGGCGGTCACCAACGCGCTCTCCACCCGCGTCTCGGTCGAAGTGCGGCGCGAAGGAAAGATCTGGGCCATCGATTTTTCCGGCGGCGGCGAAACCGTCGGCGCCTTGACCGAAGTCGGCAGTTGCGGCCGCCAAAGCGGCACCCGGGTGCGCGTCTGGCCCGATCCGAAATACTTCGATGCGCCGCGTGTGCCGCCGGCGGAACTGGAACGCCTGCTGCGTTCCAAGGCCGTGCTGCTGCCCGGCGTCAAGGTACGCCTCGACATCGAGCTGGCCGACGGCAGCGTGAGCAGCAAGACCTGGAGCTATCCGCAAGGCCTTGCCGGTTACCTGGCGGAACTGGCCGGCAACGCAGAGGCCGTCGCCCCGCTCTACGCCGCCGAAAAATATGCCGACGCCGATCATGCCGATTTCGCCACCGGCGAAGGCGCCGCCTGGGCTCTCGGCTGGCATGTCGATGCGGTCGCTTCCGAGTCCTACGTCAATCTGATTCCGACCATGGCCGGCGGCACGCACGAATCCGGCCTGCGCGCCGGCGTCTTCGATGCCGTCAAGTCCTTCATCGAGCACCGTGCGCTGCTGCCGCGCGGCGTCAAGCTGCAGCAGGACGACGTCTGCGCCCGTATGGCCTATGTGCTCTCGGCGCGCATTCTCGATCCGCAATTCCAGGGTCAGGTCAAGGAAAAGCTCAACTCGCGCGAGGCGGTGAAGCTGGTCGCAAGCATGATCCGCGATCCCTTCGAGATCTGGCTCAACCAGCATGTCGAGGCCGGCAAGGCAATCGCCGAAATTTCTATCCGGCAGGCATTGGCGCGACAAAAAAATGCGCAGAAGGTGGAAAAGAAGAAGCAGTCCGGCGTCGCCGTGCTGCCGGGCAAGCTCTCGGATTGCGAATCGACCGACATTGCCGACAATGAACTGTTTCTGGTCGAGGGCGATTCGGCCGGCGGCTCGGCCAAGATGGCGCGCAATAAGGAAACCCAGGCCATCCTGCCGCTGCGCGGCAAGGTGCTCAACTCCTGGGAAGTCGAAGCCGGCCGACTCTTCGCCAACAACGAGATCCACGACATTGCCGTGGCGCTGGGAGTCGACCCGCACCGCCCGGAAGACACGCCGGATCTTTCCGGTCTGCGTTACGGCAAGCTGATCATCATGTCGGATGCCGACGTCGACGGCGCCCACATCCAGACGCTGCTATTGACCCTGTTCTACCGCCATTTTCCGGCCTTGATCCGTCACGGCCACATCTACATCGCGCAGCCGCCGCTGTACCGCATCGACGTTCCGGCCTCGGGCAAGAAACGCCCGGCGCGCCGGCTGTATGCGCTGGACGACGGCGAACTGGTGGCCATCAAGGACCGCCTGATCAAGGAAGGCATTCGCGAAGGCGCCGTCGAGGTAGGCCGCTTCAAGGGCCTGGGCGAAATGAATCCGGACCAGTTGCGCGAAACCGCGATGGCGCCGGCCACCCGCCGCGTGCTGCCGATCAGCGATCTGGCCGACGCCCGCGAAGCCACATTGAAACTTTTCAACCTGTTGATGGGCAAGGGCGAAGCCTCTTCGCGCCGGGCCTGGATGGAAGAGAAGGGTCATTTGATTGAAGCGGATATTTGAAAAACCATGAAATTCAGAATCGATTCAGCCACAGAGATCACAGAGGACACAGAGAAAAGCCTTCGGGTCATCGACACGACTCTATTGTCACAGCTGGAAAGGAATTGCTTTACCTCTGTGAGCTCTGTGTCCTCTGTGGCTAAAAGGTTTTCGGCATGAACAACGACACCCCCGACATGTTTGACGAGCCCGTCGTTGCCGACGCTGCGGCGGCCAATCCACCGCCACCCACCGTACCGCCACCGCCGACTCTCTTTGCCGAAAGCGGCGACGGCAGTTCGCTGCCGCTGGCCGGCTACGCCGAGCGCGCCTACCTCTCCTATGCCATGAGCGTGGTGCGGGCACGCGCCTTGCCGCAAGTGGAGGACGGCCTCAAGCCGGTGCAGCGGCGCATCCTCCACGCCATGAACGAGATGCGCCTGGCGGCCAGTGCCAAGCACGTCAAGAGCGCGCGCGTGGTCGGCGACGTGATCGGCAAATACCACCCGCACGGCGATACCAGCGTCTATGACGCCATGGTGCGCGTGGCACAGGACTTCACGCTGCGCTATCCGCTGGTCGACGGCCAGGGCAACTTCGGTTCGCGCGACGGCGACGGCGCCGCGGCGATGCGCTATACGGAATGCCGCCTGACGCCTTTCGCCGAATTGCTGCTCGCCGAAATTGATCGCGGCACAGTCGATTTCACGGCCAACTACGACGGGTCGATGACCGAGCCGCAATTGATGCCGGCGCGCCTGCCGGTAGTCCTGCTGAACGGTGCCTCGGGCATCGCGGTCGGCATGGCGACCGAGATTCCGCCGCACAACCTGCGCGAAGTCGCTGAAGCGGCGCGCCTGCTGATCAAGAAGCCCGAGGCGATACTGGAAGAAGTTCTGGCCGTGTTGCCGGGGCCGGATTTCCCCGGCGGCGGCCAACTCATCTCGACCGCGGCCGACATCCACGACGCCTACGCCGGCGGCCGCGGCAGTCTGCGCATGCGCGCCCGTTGGCGCATCGAGGAGCTGGCGCGCGGACAGTGGCGCGTGATCGTGTACGAATTACCGCATGGCGTTTCTGTCTCGCAGGTGTTGTCGGAAATTGAAGGCCTGACCAACCCGCAGCCGCGCGCCGGCAAGAAGGATGTGACGCAGGAACAGAAGAACCTGAAGGCGCTGGTGCTCGGCGTGCTCGACAGCGTGCGCGACGAATCCAGCGACCAGCAGGCGGTGCGCATCATGCTCGAACCGAAAAGTTCGCGCATTCCGCAGGACGAATTCATGGCCGTACTGCTGGCGCACACCAGCCTCGAAGCCAGCGTTTCGCTGAATCTGACCATGGTGGGGCGCGATGGCAGGCCGCAGCAGAAGAACCTGCTCAGCATCCTCCACGAATGGATCGCCTTCCGCTTCGCCACGGTGGAACGCCGCACGCGGCATCGGCTGGCCGAGGTGCTGCGCCGCGTGCATATTCTCGAAGGGCGCATGACGGTATTCCTGCGCATTGAGGAAGTGATTCGCTGCATCCGCGAATCCGACGAGCCCAAACCCGACTTGATTGCGCGCTTCGACCTGACCGAAGTCCAGGCCGAGGACATACTCGAAATTCGCCTGCGCCAGTTGGCACGCCTCGAAGGCATCCGAATCGAAAAGGAACTCGGCGAGCTGCGCACCGAGCACGGCCAACTCACGACACTGCTCGACTCGCGCCACGAGATGACCAAGCTTATCCTCAAAGAGATCAACGAGGACAGCAAGCGTTTCGGCGATGCGCGCCGAACATTGATGGAAGCCGTGACGCCCATCACCCAGGGTGAAATCGCCGCACCCGACGAACCGGTAACGGTGATCGTTTCGAAGAACGGCTGGGTGCGCTCGCGCCAGGGCCACGGCCTGGACCCGGCGGGCATCACCTACAAGACCGGCGACTTCCCCTGGCTGGTGGCAGAGACACGCACCGTCTGGCCGTTGATCGTGATCGACAGCAACGGCCGCAGCTACAGCGTCAAGGTCTCCGACCTGCCGGGCGGCCGCGGCGACGGCGCACCGCTGAATACCATGATCGACCTGCAGGACGGCGGCAAACTGGCGCTGGCACTCACCGCCGCGCCGGACAGCAAGTATCTGGTGGCCGGATCAAGCGGTTACGGTTTTGTCGCCAGCGTGGCCGACATGGTCGTCCGCAACAAGGCCGGCAAAGCCTTCCTGGCACTGGACAAGGGTGAGATGCCGCTGCCACCGGCGCCGGTGGCGGGAGACACCGTAGCCGTGCTAACCCAGGGAGGTCGGTTGCTGCTGTTTCCGCTCGCCGAACTCAGGGAAATGGCCAAAGGCAAGGGCCTGATGCTGATCGATCTGACCGGGAACGACGTGGTCGTTGGCGTCGCCGTAAGCGGCGGGCAAGCCCTGCTGATCGGCGGCAGCGGACGCGGCGGCAAACTCGTCCAGCAGTCGCTCGATACCCGTGCACAAGCCGGTTTCCGCGGCTCTCGCGCACGGCGCGGGCAGCAAATTCCGTTCAAACTAAAAGCCCTGAGCCTCGCCTTGACGAGTAGCCAATGATGCTAGAATCTTCGCAAAATTGGCCAATCGGTATTCAGCTGTCGCTTCCCCGGATGGTTAACTCCCACGGAGAATAAAATGCTTTTCATCCTCTACTACCTGATCGCCATCGTTGTGCTGGTAATGCATTTCACCGGGTTTCTGGCCCGCTACAACGCGGAATGGCTGGTACTCGTGTTGGCCGTGACCGTATTCCCGGCGGTCATCTACCTGTAGTTCGCCGGCCGCGCTTCTCCGCTTCATCCACGCCGGCCTTCTGTCGCCGGGGCCGCATCAGCACTCGCGAATGATGATGCGCTTGACCTGATCCACGGTGGCATCGACCAGTTCGACCCGCTGTGGCAGGTTTTCCAGACCTTCAAGTTCTGCCGGCCGCACCGGATCGCGGCCCAGCGCTTCGCGTATCGTGTCGCCGAATTTAACCGCCTGCGCCGTCTCCAGCACGATCATCGGCACTCCCGCGACGCGATGCTCGCGCGCCACCTTGACCCCGTCGGCGGTATGCGTGTCGATCATCTGCCCGTAACGCTGCCAGACTTCGCCTATCGTTGCCAGGCGATCGGCGTGTGAACTGCAGCCGGAGACGAAGCCATAGTCCGGCAGGCGTGCGGCAAGCGGGCCATCGGCAAGACTGAAGCTGCCGCCGGCATCGACCTTGCGCCACAACTGGCGCACGATAGCGGCGTCGCGGCCGGCAAGATCGAAAATGAAACGCTCGAAGTTCGAAGCCCTGGAAATGTCCATCGATGGACTGGAAGTAACATGCGTTTCCGCCGTGGTTCTGGGCCGATAGACGCCGCTGCGGAAGAACTCGTCGAGCACGTCGTTCTCGTTGGTCGCCAGCACCAGACTGGCGATCGGCAAGCCCATCATGCGTGCGACGTGGCCGGCGCAGATGTTGCCGAAGTTTCCCGACGGCACGCAGAAGGCCACTTCCTCGTCGTTGGACTTCGTCGCCTCGAACCAGCCCTTGAAGTAGTACACGATCTGGGCCATCACCCGCGCCCAGTTGATCGAATTCACCGCGCCGATCTTGTACTTCGCCTTGAATTCGGCATCGTTGGACACGGCCTTGACGATGTCCTGGGCATCATCGAACATGCCGCGCACGGCGATGTTGAAAATGTTCGCATCCGGCAGGGAATACATTTGCGCGCGCTGAAAGGCGCTCATGCGACCGTCGGGCGAAAGCATGAAGACGCGCACATTGTGCTTGCCGCGCATCGCATATTCCGCCGCCGAACCGGTGTCGCCCGAGGTCGCACCGAGGATGTTGATGGTCTCGCCGCGCTTGTCCAGCACATACTCGAACAGGTTGCCCAGCAATTGCATGGCCATGTCCTTGAAGGCCAGCGTCGGGCCGTTGGACAGTTCCAGCAGGTGGAACCCCGGCTCCAGCGTTGTCAGCGGCACAATGTCGCGCGCCCTGACCGGATCGCGGCTCCAGCGATAGGTCTGTGTCGTGTAGGTCTTGTCGCAGATCGCCTTCAGGTCTGCCGACGGGATGTCATCGACATAGAGCGAGAGAATCTCGAAGGCCAGTTCGGCGTAGGAAAGCTGGCGCCACTCTGCAAGGCGCTCGGCAACCTGGGGATAGGACTCGGGCAGGTAAAGCCCGCCATCGGGGGCGAGACCGCCAAGCAGGATGTCGGAGAAGGACTGGACCGGCGAGAGCCCCCGGGTGGAGATGTACTTCATGTCAACCCAATTCCTCCATGCGCAACCGGATCACCTTTTTCTTCACCACCGGCAGCGCCGCGATCTTCACAATTGCAGCGTCCATATTCTTCTCGCGCGTGATATGGGTCAGCATGATGATGTCGGTCTGCGACTCCCCCTCGCCCGGCTCGCGCTGGATCATGGCGTCGATGGAAATCTGCTGGTCGGCGAGGATGCGCGTGATGTCGGCCAGCACACCGGGTTTGTCCTCCACCCGCAGCCGCAAGTAGTAGCCGGTTTCTACCTCGGACAGCGGCAGGATCGGAATGTCCTCTACCGAACCGGGCTGGAAGGCCAGGTGCGGCACGCGATGTTCGGGATCGGCGGTGTGCATGCGAGTGACATCAACGAGATCGGCAATCACGGCCGAGGCGGTCGGTTCGGCGCCGGCGCCCTTGCCGTAGTACAGCGTGGCGCCGACGGCATCGCCTTGCACCAGCACCGCATTCATCGCACCTTCGACGTTGGCGATCAGGCGCTTGGTCGGAATCAGCGTCGGATGCACGCGCAGTTCTATCCCATCCGGCCGACGGCGGGTAATGCCCAGCAGTTTGATGCGGTAACCCAACTGTTCCGCGTACTTGATGTCGTCCGCGTCGAGCCGGCTGATGCCTTCGACGTGGGCCTTGTCGAACTGCATCGGAATGCCGAAGGCCAGTGCCGACAGTATGGTGATCTTGTGCGCGGCGTCGATGCCCTCGATGTCGAAGGTCGGATCAGCCTCGGCATAGCCCAGGCGCTGCGCCTCCTTCAGCACTACGTCGAAAGCCAGGCCCTTGTCGCGCATTTCGGACAGGATGAAGTTGGTGGTGCCGTTGATGATGCCGGCGATCCACTGGATGCGGTTGGCCGTGAGGCCTTCACGCAGCGCCTTGATGATCGGAATGCCGCCCGCCACCGCCGCTTCGAAAGCCACCATGACGCCCCTCTCGTGCGCGGCGGCAAATATCTCGTTGCCATGGATCGCCAGCAAGGCCTTGTTCGCCGTCACCACATGCTTGCCGTTGGCGATGGCCTTCAGCACCAGTTCCTTGGCGATGCCGCAGCCGCCGATCAGTTCGACGACGATGTCGATGTCGGGATCGGTGACCACTGCGAAGGCATCGTCGGTCACCTGCGCCCGACCCGCGGTCACCTGCCGCGCCAGTTCGAGGTTCTTGTCGGCCACTCTGGTAATGCGGATCGGACGCCCGGCACGGCGGGTGATCTCCGCTTCGTTGCGCGCAAGGACCGTAAAGGTTCCGCCGCCCACGGTACCGATGCCGAGGAGTCCTACGTTGATGGGTTTCATTTCAAGGTTTTCCTGAAGCAGAAGGACGGGATCACCATGCCTTCACGAAAGTAGAAGCGGTGCGCGTCAGTGCGCTGGGTTCCCGAGTCGAGCGCCAGCACATCGCACTGCAATGAGCGCGCATTTCGCTCCAGATGCCGAAGCAAGGTCCTGCCGATGCCGCGCGAGCGATGTGCCTGGTCGGTCACCAGATCATCGACGTAGAGCCGGCGACCCTCCCAGGTATTTTCGATCACGCGCCATAGCGCGACACCGCGCACGACGGCGCCTTCGGTGGCGACGCTCATGCGCGCGCCGTTGGCGAACACCGAACGCAGACGCGCCGCGTAATCGGCCGGCAAGCCCGGACGCAGTTGGCGGTGCACAGGCTCGGCGCGGTCGAGCCACGCCGGCTCGACCACGCTGCCATCGTCGCCGGTAACGTCGATCACCAGAAACTCAGGTGCCATGGCGTTTGCGATAAGCATCGAGAAAACGCGCGATGCGGCCGATCGCCTCGCGCAGGTCGTCCTCATGCGGCAGGAAAACCAGGCGGAAATGATCGGGATGCGGCCAGTTGAATCCAGTGCCCTGCACCAGCAGAACCTTCTCCGCCATCAGCAATTCTTCGATGAAGTCCTGGTCGTTGCTGATCGGATACATCTTCGGGTCGAGGCGCGGGAACATGTACAGCGTGGCCGTGGGCTTGACGCAACTCACGCCCGGGATGGCCGTGATCAGTTCGTGCGCCACGTCTCGCTGGCGGCACATGCGCCCACCGGGCGCCACCAGGTCATCGATACTCTGATAGCCACCAAGCGCCGTCTGGATGCCCCATTGCCCCGGCACGTTGGCGCACAGGCGCATCGAGGCCAGCATGTCGAGGCCATCGATGTAGTCGCGTGCATGTTTCTTTTCGCCGGAAACGATCATCCACCCGGCGCGGTAGCCGCAGGAACGATAGTTCTTCGACAGGCCGTTGAAGGTGATGGTCAGCACATCCTCCGATAGGGAGGCGATCGAGGTATGGGTCACCCCGTCGTAGAGCACTTTGTCATAGACCTCGTCGGCATAGATGATCAGATCGTTCTGCCGGGCGATTTCGATGATCTCCTTCAGCACCTCGTCGGGGTATACGGACCCCGTCGGGTTGTTCGGGTTGATGACAACGATCGCCCGCGTGCGGGGCGTGATCTTGGCCCGGATGTCGGCCAGATCGGGCAGCCAGCCGGCGCCTTCGTCGCACAGGTAGTGACGCGGCGTGCCGCCGGAAAGACTCACGGCAGCGGTCCACAGTGGATAGTCGGGCGCCGGTACCAGGACTTCATCACCGGTATCGAGCAGGGCATTCATGGCCATCACGATCAGCTCCGAAACACCGTTGCCAATGTAGATATCCTCGATCGTCACGCCCTTGATGTGCTTTTGCTGCGTGTAGTGCATCACCGCCTTGCGCGCGGAAAAAATACCCTTCGAATCGACATAGCCGGCCGCGTTGGGCAGGTTGCGGATCATGTCCTGCTGGATCTCTTCGGGGGAGTCGAAGCCGAACGCGGCGAGGTTGCCGATGTTCAGCTTGATGATCTTGTGGCCCTCCTCTTCCATCTGCCGGGCACGGGCGAGCACGGGCCCGCGAATGTCATAGCAGACGTTACTGAGCTTGGCGGATTTGTTTACGGGCTGCATGTGCAACCATCCTTTCTGCATGATGCCGGCCCGGCCGGGCAGCATCGGTAAAGGTATAATGTTAAACGAAGCTTATGCTGCACCGCAAATCCAGATGTGATGCGGCTTTCAGCCACTCTTGGTCCTGCTCGCACTTTGTTGGCTTTTTGCCGACTTCATTGACAACTTCGCGCCACCCGTCCGCCCCGAATGAAGCTGCATTCACCTGCCACCGTCGGTCTGCTTGCAATCACGTCCTACGATGCCGGGCACATCGCGGTAAACGGCCGCCGGTTGACGAAAAGCTTCCTCCTGACACCGCATCGCCTGATCGAAGACTGGCCGCCGGATTCGCTCGACAGCGTGACTGAATCCGACCTGCAAGCAGTTGCCGACCTCGACTGCCCGATTGTCCTGCTCGGCACCGGGCCGCGCCAGCGTTTTCCGGCTCCCGCCCTGTTGCGCGCACTGGCCGAACGCCGCATCGGCGTCGAGGTGATGGACAGCGGCGCGGCCTGCCGCACCTACAACGTTCTCATGGCGGAAGGACGCGACGTGGCCGCGGTACTGATCATCGAATGCGCAAACTGAGTGAACTGCGTCGCGGGCCTTTGCTCGCACTGCTGCTGGTCTTTGTGCTGGTCTGGTTCGGCACGCTGCAACAGCGCCGCCTGATCAACCCCGACGAAGGCCGCTACTCGGAGATTCCTCGCGAAATGGTCGCCACGGGCGACTGGCTGACGCCGCGCCTGAACGGCATCAAGTACTTCGAGAAACCGGCGCTGCAGTACTGGGCCACGGCCACCGCCTTCACCATTTTTGGCGAACATCACTGGACCGCGAGACTGTGGCCGGCGCTCACCGGATTCCTCGGCGTGCTCGCCGCGGCTTTCGCCACGGCAAGGCTGTTCGGCCCTCAGGCCGGACTGATCGCCGGCGCGGTGCTGGCCGGCAGCGTGCTGTGGAATGTAATCGGCCACGTCAATACCCTGGACATGGGCGTCAGCTTCTTTCTGGCCAGCGCGATATTCGCCCTGTGCCTGGGGCAACGCGACGATGCAACGCCAAATGAAAGTCGGCGCTGGCAGGACGGCGCCTGGGCGCTGCTGGCGCTGGCGATACTCTCCAAGGGCCTGATCGGGCTGGTGCTGCCGGCCGCAACCGTCGTTGCCTACTCCCTGTGGCAGCGCGACTGGGGCTTGATCCTGCGCATCCGCCCGCTGCGCGGCTTGCTGATCCTGCTGGCCATCACGGCACCCTGGTTCATTGCGGTGTCATCGGCCAACCCCGAGTTCGCCCGTTTCTTTTTCATCCACGAGCATTTCGAGCGCTTCCTGACCAAGGCCCACGGCCGCTATCAGCCGATGTGGTACTTCATCCCCATCCTGCTGCTCGGCATGCTGCCGTGGCTCGGCAGCCTTGCGCAAGGCATTGCCGCCGGCTTTCGCACGGACGCCGGACGCCGCTTCCAGCCACGCCGCTTCCTCCTGGTGTGGGTTGCCGTGGTCTTCGTGTTTTTTTCGGCCTCCAGTTCCAAGCTGGCCTCCTACATCCTGCCGATTTTCCCGGCACTGGCCGCATTGATCGGACTGCATCTGGCGAGTTATTCCGCTTCCCGCCGCATCGAGTGGCATGCCCTGCCCGCCATCATCATTGGCGGCGTTTGTCTGTTCCTGGTGCCCAACGTTACCCGATTCGCCAACGAAACAGTTCCTGCCGCACTCTACCAGGCCTACCAACCCTGGCTGTATGGAGGGGCTGCCGCGCTGCTGCTGGGCGGCCTGATCGCCTTCTGGCTGGGACGGCGGGGACACTGCGTGGCCGCCGTATTCGCCCTGGCCTTCGGCGGCTTCGCCTTCGGTCAGAGTTTTCTGCTGGGCCACGACAGCCTCGGATCGGTCAATTCGGCACACGACGTGGCGGCGGCCATCCGCGAGCAGGTGAAGCAGGATGCGCCGTTTTTTAGCGTTGACACCTACGACCAAAGCTTGCAGTTCTACTTGAAGCGCACCACCACCATGGTCGGCTATCGCGACGAACTGGGCTTCGGCATCGATCAGGAACCCGACAAATTCATTGCCGACCTCGCCGGCTTCGAGAAAGCATGGAACGCCGCGCCCGTCGCCTGGGCGCTGATGTCGCCAGGCACGTGGAAGGAAATGACCGCCAAAGGAATACCCATGATCGAAGTCGTCCGCGACGGCCGTCGCGTCATTGTGAGGAAGCCGTGAGATGAACGCCCTCAGCTTTTCCCTGGTCCTCACCGGCGTGCTGCTCAACGCCGCCGCTCAACTGTTCCTCAAGGCCGGCACCAACGCCGTCGGACATTTCGAGTTTCATGCCGATAACATTGTGCCGATCGGTCTCAAGCTGGCCTTCCAGCCCTTCATCATGGGCGGCATGGCCTGCTACGCGGTCAGTCTGGTAGTCTGGATCATGGCGCTGTCAAGGGTTCCCGTGTCGATCGCCTACCCGATGCTGTCCATCGGCTATGTCATCAACGCCTTTGTCGCCTGGCAGTGGTTCGGCGAGGCGCTGGCGGCGCAAAAGCTGCTGGGCATCGGCTTCATCGTCGTTGGGGTGTTTCTGGTGGCAAGGTCATGAGCGAGCCTTTCCTTCCGTTTACCCGTCCCTCGATTGACGAGGAAACCATCGCCGAAGTGGCTAAGGTACTGCGCTCCGGCTGGATTACCAGCGGCCCCAAGGTGCAGGCCTTCGAAGCAGCCCTGTCAGAGTATTGCGGCGGCCGCCCGGTACGCGTTTTCAATTCGGGCACGGCAACCCTCGAAGTCGCGTTGCGCCTCGCAGGAGTCGGCGCTGGTGACACGGTGATTACCACCCCGCTGACCTGGGTCGCCACCACCAACGTGATTCTCGAAGTCGGCGCAACGCCGGTTCTCGTAGACGTCGATCCCGTGACCCGCAATATCGATCTCGGCAAGCTGGAAGCGGCCGTCACGCCGCGGACCAAAGCCATCATCCCGGTCGACCTCGCCGGCCTGCCGGTGGATCGCGACCGCCTTTATGCCATCGCCGACAGGCACGGCCTGCGCGTCATCGAAGACGCCGCGCAATCTTTCGGCGCCTCGTGGAACGGCAAGCCAATCGGCAGCTCATTTGGCAACGGCAGAGACTTCGTCTCCTTCAGCTTCCACGCCAACAAGAACCTGACCACGTCCGAAGGCGGCGCGCTGGTACTGCCCGCCGACATCGACACGGGCCTGTGCGAACGTCTGCGCCTGCAGGGAGTGCGGCGCTTCGCCGACGGCGGCATGGATGTCGATGTGCTGGGCGGCAAGTTCAACCTGACCGACATCGCCGCCACCATCGGCCTCGGGCAGATGAAGCACCTGGCGGCCTTCACCGCGCGCCGTCGCGAACTCGCACGGCACTATTTCGCGCGCATCGATCCCGCGCTCGGGCTCGAAATGCCGGTCGCGGATTTCAGCAACAGCAACTGGCACATGTTCCAGGTACTGCTGCCCGCCGGCGTGGATCGCCGGAAATTCATTGCGGCGATGAAGGATGAAGGCATCGGTGTCGGCGTGCATTACCCTGCGCTACATCTGTTCACACTTTATCGCGCCATGGGCTTCAAGGAAGGCAACTTTCCGCAGGCCGAGCGCATCGGTGGCACCATCGTTACACTGCCACTTTTTCCCGCCATGCAGGACAGCGACGTCGATCGCGTTTGCGCGTTGCTGGCCGAGTCGCTGGCGTCGAACTTGCGATCCGCCTCCTGAACGGCTACCATATGGTCATCAATATGACCACCTAGCAATCATGACCACCTGCACCGTAGCCGAAGCCAAAGCCCATCTGTCCGAGTTGCTTGCCCGCGTGGAAGGCGGCGAGGAACTCGTTATTACCCGTCGCGGACGTCCGGTGGCAAGCCTGTCGCCTGTCCGACCGATCAAGCGTCCGCCAGACTGGCAAGCGATACGCACTTTCCGTGAATCGATGCCCGCCGTGGAAACTTCCGCAACCGATCTGGTCCGCAAAATGCGCGACGCCCGCTACTGATGCTTTATCTGGATACATCCGTCGTCCTGGCCTTGTTCGTTCGCGAGCCGATGTCAGAGTCCATCGGCAAATGGGTCGCGTCCCGCCGCCAACCACAGGCCTTCAGCGACTGGGGACTGACGGAATGCGCCTCGGCCCTCGGCATTCGGCTGCGCCGCGGCGAAATCGATGCAGACTCCGCCACCCGCGCCTTCCGTGCGATAGCGACTTTCGCCAACGAGTCCTGCGAACTCATTGCCAGCGCCGGCCACCACCAAAAGGAAGCGCAAAGACTGCTGGCGCGCTTCGACCTGCCCTTGCGCGCTGGCGATGCCTTGCATCTGGCGATCAGCCAGCATGTTCAAGCCACCTTGGTGACCTGCGATAAACAGCTGATGGCGGCCGCCAAAGCGATTGGCGCCAAAGCCCGCGATCCGTTGGGGCCTTAAGCAATCAGACCCTGGCCCCTTTACTCACTAGTCGATAAATATGGCGACAAACATTGAACTTTGCTCGACCATGACAATCTCACAATACA
>Ga0209211_10000920_pt1 | contig 58159 bp, 54 predicted proteins | sample RifGroA2_FD_183992 | JGI IMG/M metagenome (GOLD analysis project Ga0209211, IMG submission 183992) | Groundwater microbial communities from Rifle, Colorado, USA - Groundwater A2 (SPAdes) (version 2) | ecosystem: Environmental > Aquatic > Deep subsurface > Groundwater | place: Rifle, Colorado... | reverse complement strand
CCGTCACGAAAGGCTTCAGCATATGGCTTGCCATCTATTACCATTCACCAGAACGCGTACCGCTTTTTCCATCAATTCTTCGATGACTGACTACTAGTTCGACGTGAGCTGATTTAGGACGCAGGCTAGAAGCCGTCAGAGCAGTCTTCAGAATCTCATTACTAAATGCCAAATAAATGGCCACGCATTGCGTGGCCATTTTCCAACACTTTAACTTAACGGCTAGCCGTTCGCGGTCCCTTTTGTTTGCCGCAGCTTGCTACCGCTTGCCGGCGAGCATGGCCCTCAACTGTGCCGCCTTGGCCAGGGCAGTGCCGGCATCCGGCACGGTATTCCCTTGCGCCAGGGCTTTTTGCGCCGCCTCGCCCATTTCGGCGATGAAGCGCGACGGCTCGCGCGGCATCCATTGCCGGCCCTGCTTGCGCCGCTCGCACCAACTCAGCGTCAGGCTGGCCTGCGCCCGCGTGATGCCGACATACATCAGGCGGCGCTCCTCTTCCAGCTTGGCAGGTTCCAGCGAGTCGCGATGCGGCAGCAAGCCTTCCTCGACACCGACCAGAAAAACGTGGCGGAACTCCAGGCCCTTCGCCGCGTGCAGGGTGGCCAGTTGCACCGCATCCTGTTCTTCGTCGTTCTTGTCCAGCATCGACAGCAGCGCCACGGATTGCGCCAGTTCGAGCAGGGTCTTGCCCTCTTCCTCGCCCTTCCTGCCCAGCCACTCGACGAAGTCGCAAACATTGGCCCATTTGCCTTCCGCCTCGCGCACGTCGAGCGATTCAAACAGCCAGCTTTCATAGCCGATGGCCGTAATCAGATCGTTCAGCACCTGCCCGGCTGACTCCTTCGCGGCGCGTCCTTCGATGCGGTTGATGAAGTCGCCGAATTCGCGCAGGGCCGTGCGCTGCTTGGTGTTGAGTTCGGCCTCCAGCCCCGGCGCGAAAATGCTGGCGAACAGGCTTTGCTGCCGTCGCCCGGCGGCGCGACCGAGCGCTTCCAGTGTCGTGCCGCCGATGCCGCGCTTGGGCGTGGTGACGGCGCGGATGAAGGCCGGATCGTCGTCCGGGTTGGCCAGCAGGCGCAGGTAGCAGGTGATGTCCTTGATCTCGGCGCGGTCGAAGAAGGATTGCCCGCCGGATATGACATACGGAATACGCTGGGCGCGCAACTGCTGCTCGATGGCGCGCGCCTGGTGGTTGCCGCGATAAAGAATGGCGTAATCGGAAAACTTGCTGCGCCGCTCGAAGCGATGCGCGGCCAGGCGCGAGCCGACCCACTCGGCTTCGTGGTCGCCGTCGCGGCAGGTTTGAATGTGGATCGCATCGCCCTGGCCGTGTTCCGACCACAGCTTCTTCTCGAACAGCTTGGGGTTGTTGGCGATCAGGGTATTGGCGGCATGCAGGATGCGCGCCGTGGAGCGGTAGTTCTGCTCCAGCTTGACCACCTTCAGGCTCGGATAGTCGTCCTTCAGCAGACGCAGATTCTCGCTGTCGGCGCCGCGCCAGGCGTAGATCGACTGGTCGTCGTCACCGACGGCGGTGAAGGAATCGCGCCCCTGCGTCAGCAACTGCAACAGGCGATACTGGCCGCGATTGGTGTCCTGATACTCGTCCACCAGCAAGTGCCATATCCTGCTGCGCCAGCGCTGCGCCACCTCGTCATGCCCGGTGAATAGCTTCACCGGCAGGCGGATCAGGTCGTCGAAATCCACCGCCTGATAGGCGCGTAGCGTCCGTTCGTAGTCAGCGTAGAGCGTTGCGGCGGCGGCCTCGGTTTCGTCCGCCGCATCCTCCAGCGCCGCCTCCGGTTCGGTCAGCGTGTTCTTCCACAGCGAGATGCGCGATTGCAGGGCGCGCAGCCGACCCTTGTCGATGTTGCCGGCGAGTTCCTGAAAAAGCGCCGTGGTATCGGCTGCGTCGAGAATCGAGAAGCCCGGCTTGAGACCGACTTTCGCCGCTTCCTGGCGCAGGATGCGCACCCCCAGGGCATGAAAGGTGCTGACCATGAGTCCTTCGCCGCGACCGCCGAGCAGTTTGCCGACGCGCTCCTTCATTTCCTTCGCCGCCTTGTTGGTGAAGGTGATGGCGGCGATGTGCGACGGCGCGATGCCGTAGTCATCGACCAGCCAGGCGATCTTGTGCGTGATGACGCGCGTCTTGCCCGAGCCGGCGCCAGCCAGCACCAGCAGGGGGCTGTCGAGGTGGCGCACGGCCTCAAGCTGGGCCGCGTTGAGTTTTACCATGGTTTCACCATGGGAGACGAATCCGCGCCGCCGCCCCGTCGGCGCCGACTTCCGGATTCAGCGCAGCTTGCCGCGCAGTGGTTTCACTTTTTCGGGCGATTGGGTTGTCACGCTGCCTTGACCACCCGCCACGTTGCCGCACTTGCATGCGGCCTTGACGAAACTGACCGAGCTGACGATGTCGCCGCATTCGCATTCGTAATACACGTCGCCGCCGCTCGGCAGAGCATCGGACTGGTCGATGGGATGAAAGCGGTAGATGCTGCGCAAGTCAATTTTCATGGTAGATCCAACTCGGTTAAGTGCGCCAAATACCTTCTTCGCCATCCGACCGGCTGCTTCCTCAGGGTGAGGGCGGAGTGCATATTTTGAAGTTCCCTGGCGAGGCCCGATTCTCGCACAAATGTCGCCGCCGACGGAGCGGCGTCAGCCCCTGGGGCGCAGTTCGCGCCGCAGAACCTTGCCGACCGGCGACTTCGGCAGATCCGTGCGGAACTCGATGTGCTTCGGCAACTTGTAGCCGGCGAGCCCTTCCTTGAGAAATTCCCGCACGGCGCCTTCGGTCAATGCCGGGTCCCTCCTGACGATGAACAGCTTCACCGCTTCCCCGGAATGTTCGTCCGGCACGCCGATGGCGGCGGCTTCCAGAATGCCGGGGTGATGCATGGCGACATCCTCTATTTCGCTTGGATAGACGTTGAAACCCGAGATCAGCACCATGTCCTTCTTGCGATCGACGATGCGGATGGCGCCCTCGGCATCCATCACGCCGATGTCGCCGGTCCTGAAGAAGCCGTCGGCGGTCATGACATTGGCGGTTTCGTCCGGCTGGTTCCAGTAGCCGGCCATCACCTGCGGTCCGCGTATGCAGATTTCACCAGCCTCGCCCTGCGGCACATCCGCGCCGCCATCGTCGCGAATGGCGATCTCGGTGGAGGAAACGGGCAAGCCGATGGTGCCGGTGAAGTCCTTGAGGGTGACCACGTTGCAGGTCGCCACCGGCGAGGTTTCCGACAAGCCGTAGCCCTCGACAATCGCGCTGCCGGTCAGCGCCAGCCACTTCTCCGCGACCGCGCGCTGCGTTGCCATGCCGCCGCCGAGGCTGATTTTCAGGCTGGAGAAATCCAGCCTGGCGAACTCCTTGTTATGCGTCAGCGCATTGAACAAGGTATTGAGGCCGGGAAATATGTCGAACCTGAAGGTCGATAGCTCCTTGACGAAGCCGGCTATGTCACGCGGATTGGGGATCAGCAGATTGCAGGCGCCGATGCGAATCCCGATCATGTTGCAGACGGTCAGCGCGAAGACATGGTACAGCGGCAGCGCGCAAACGAAGTTGATCTGCGTCTCGCTTCGGGTGTCGACTGCGGGTTGCATCCAGGCTTCCACCTGCAACATGTTGGCGACGATGTTCCGGTTCAATAGCGTCGCGCCCTTCGACACGCCCGTGGTGCCGCCGGTGTATTGCAAAAAGGCGACGTCTTCCCGTGTTCGCGTGACGGGCTTGAGCGTGACACCGCCGCCTTGCGCCACGGCGGAATTGAAGCGCACCGGGCTTGGCAACGACCACTTGGGCACCATCTGCTTCACGCGGCGCACGACGAAATTGACCAGCGCGCCCTTGAGTCCGCCCAACAAGTCGCCCAGGCTGGCCACCACCACATGTTTCACGGCGGTGTTGGCGATGACCTTCTGCAATGTCGTGGCGAAGTTTTCGATAACGACGATCGCTTCGGCGCCGCTGTCCCTGAGCTGGTGCTCCAGCTCGCGCGGCGTGTACAGGGGATTGACATTGACCACGACATACCCGGCGCGCAGTATCGCGGCGACGCATACCGGATATTGCAGAATGTTGGGCAACATGATGGCGACGCGAGCGCCGGGCGCCAGCCCCCGCGATTGCAGCCACGCCGCCAGGTTGCGCGACAGCGTGTCGAGCCGGGCATAGGAGAGCGCCTTGCCCATGCAGCGGAAGGCGGTGCGCGATGCGTACTTCTTCATCGACTCTTCCAGTACTTGTGACACGGTTTCGTACTGATTGATGTCGATTTCGGCAGGCACGCCGACCGGATACTGCTTGAGCCACGGCTTGTCCATTTTCAGACCTCCTCCAAGCTAAGGCAAATCGTTGTTGGTGGCACGGGCGAAGGCTTCGTAGAGCGGCGGCAATTCCATGCCGCGCCGATGCAGTCTGGCGCTGCGCATATAGACCACAAACTGGCGCGTGCTGGCGTGTGGAATATCCCTTGCGGCCTGGCCCTCGATCAGCTTGATCGCCATGCGCGCGGCAACTTCGCCCTGCTCGAAGGGGGAAGTGCCGATTGCCAGCTCGCCACCGTCCTCGACGAAAAATCCGTTGGTGCCGACCACCGGCACGCGGCTGTTGGCGAGCGTCCAGGCGACCACTTCCGCCGGCGGCACCAGGGCGTTGCTCGCGGCGCCGCGCCTGATCTTGCGATAGTTGGTGGTGATGATGAAATCGGTCTTGTCCTGTACTTCCAGGACGGCTTTCTTCCAGTCATCGAAAGTGCCCGATTTGCGCGATGGCAGGCTGACCAAAGGCCGCCAGTCGAACTCGCGCATGTGATGATCGTCATGCTCGACCGAACTCGACGTGTCGCCGATGTGCACCACCCGCAGCGGACCGGTGGCGGGTCGCTGCCATTGCAGGGCGAGCAGCGCCTGTTTCAGCGCCGGCAGATCCTTGCGTTCGAGAATGCCGGTGACGTTGCCGGCGCCGACATAGCCGTAAGGCTCGACGCCGCCATTGACGCCGGCGAAGACGACCCTGATGTCGGGATGGTTGACGTAATGCCGGGTGACGAATTCCTGGGCGTCGTCGTCCACCGCGATGATGACATCCGGTTTCCAGCGGTCGATGGACTGCCGTGCGGAAAGACCCATTTTCTGCCTGAACTCCTTCCACGGGTGGCGCTTGGTGTCCATGTAGAACCAGCGCACGGCGAAGTGCGAACGATCTTCGAGCGCGCGGCGCACGCCGACATCGACTTCGCGCGTCCACGGATAGGTGAGGTCATAGCTGTGCAGCACCAGCACGCGCGGCTTGTGCAGGTTGTAGGCAACGATGACCAGGACCGATCCGGCCAGAAAAAGGCTGATCAGAATCAGGCGCAGCCGGTTCACAGGAAGCCCATCGCTTTCCACCAGGGAATCGATGCATACACCGATGCCAGTTTGAGGCCGTTGGACAGCCAGTTGAAACGCAGGAAACTCTTCTCGTCATAGAACTCGCAGTTGCGCGTGAGTTGCTGAAATTGCAGGTAGTAGGAGCACTGGTAGGGGAAGAACCACATTTCGCCGAGGACCAGAATCACGAAACCGACCACCCAGGGATTGACGCCATGCGCTTCGGCGACCGGCATGAACAGCGTCGCCAGAATGACAATGGTGGCGCTGATCGGCACCGCCAGGCGAACCACGAAAATCACTGTCGCCAGCAGCAGCACGAACAGCGGGAAACTGCCGCGCATGATCTCCCCCAACGCCGGCAGCCTGTCCGCCAGCAGGCGCGTCAGCCCGAGATGATTCAGCGCAGCGGTGAGACCGACAATGCCGGCCAGATACAGAAGAAACGGCCAGTCGATTTTCTCGCGGAATTCCGCCTTGGTCAGGGAGCCGAACAACAGCAGGCCATAGAGAATCGCCAGGGCCAGCCAGGGCGGCTGGATCGCGTGCAGGCTGGTGGTCGCGACACCCATCATGAACAACACCACGCCGCCGACTGCCGCCCATTCACGGTCTTTCATGCGACCCAGCAGACTCAACTGTGCCGCCACCTGCGGCTTCGACAAGGCTGCCTTGGGCAGCTTGCGAAAGTACACGCCGGAGGCAATGAAATAAGTCAGCAACAGCGCCGCGGCTGCGCCAGACGAGGCCTTCAGCCACTCCAGCCACTGGAACTGATCCTGCGCCTGGTCGGAGAGCAGGCCGAAGACCACGAAATTGACCGACTTGCTGCTGAGGAATACCGCCGAAAGCAATCCGGCGCCGACAAAGGTCGACACCGCCAGGCGATTGGCCGACGGACTCTTGAACTCCAGGCGCAGGGTTTCCAGCATGTCGCGGTAGAACGGCGTCAGCAGCGCGACGCGACCGTTGATCGAGGGCACCAGGGGCGTCAGCAAAAAGCCCGTGAACAACAAGCCGCTGTTATGCCAGAAAGGCGTATTGGGCAGCTTCAGCAACAACAGCAGGAGCAGGCGATAGCTGAGCCCGGAGGCAACGATGACCGTTGCCAGGCCAAGCACGCTCATGGCCAGCAGAAAACCGTCCGAGGCCAGTCCCGACAGCATGACCGGTATCGGCACCAGACCCATGGCCAGCGTGGTCAGCACCGCGAACACGCCGGGGATGTATTCGTCCACCAGATTGAACACCCACATCACGATGGTGGCCGAGAATATCGCCAGAAAATGCCCGGCGTGCGGCGCCAGATTCCACTGCGGCGCCATGATCAGCACCAGGGCCGGGGCCAGCAGGGTTGCCAGCCAGCCGATCACGATGCCAATGCTTGCCGCCTTGCGCTTCTTCGCCGCGGCCATGCCCGAACCGGCATTCGATGCGGCATCGGAGGCCAGATGCCCGCCAGCCAGAATGCGCGTCAGCGATTGCATCAGATTTGCCCGCGGCAAAGGCTGCGCCGACAGAAACGACAGCAGTGGCGCGCGCGGCAACACCAGCAGGGTGGCGCCATTTACACTGCGGGCGCTGGTGAGGTGGGTATCGAACTCGCTACAGGCTTCTTCGCCGGCGCGCCCGTCGGGTGCGGCTTGAGTCGCTCCCCCTGGGGGCGTCAGCGACAAATCGCCGGCGAGTATCAGATAAAGTGCCTGCGCCCGATCGCCGGCGCGGTAAAGTGCCTCGCCCGGCGCCAACTGGCGCTCTTCAAGATAGGGCAGCAGGCGCGCCAGCTCCGTATACGATGCCAGAGCCAGAATCGGATCGGCAAGCAGCCGGGCAACCCACGGATCCTTGGCGGCAAGTAGGTTCATATTGCGGCGTATGATAAAACAATTGACTGGCGCTTCGGGGAACAGAATGATGATGCGGCGAATGACAGGTGCGGCACTGCTGCTCGGGCTGTGCGGATGCGCGGGTGTTGCCTTTCCGCCGTTCGGCGAGCCGGCTGCCGCGACCGCGCCAACGCCGGCGGCTTCGTCGGCGCCGGTGGAAGTCGAACTGGCCGGTCGCGCTGCGGGCGAAACGAAGTCCAGGGAAGCGATTCTGCGGTCGGTGCTGGAGAACTACTCGCACGTGCCGCTGGAACCGATATTGCGCATCGAGACCCAGGCCCATTTGCGCGCCATCCACGCCCTGGCGCTGGCCCCGCGCGGCAAGGAACTGGCCACGGCGTCGATCGATCGCACCGTGCGCCTGTGGGATCCGGCCTCGGGCCGGGCGGTGGATACCCTGCGGCCACCGATGGGACGGCGCGGCGCGGGAACCACTTACGCCATGGCCTACAGTCCCGATGGCAAGCTGCTGGCTACCTCGGGGCTGACGTTTTTCTCGCGCCCGAGCGACCACCTCAAGCGCAGCACATTCCTGATCTACTTCTTCGATCCGGTGCAGAAGGTGGTGACGCGGACGCTCGAAGGCCTGCCCGGTCGCGCGCACCATCTCGCCTGGTCGCACAATGGCCGCTACCTGGCCGTTGCCTATGGTGCCGACAATGTGCCGGAACTGGGTCCGGAGCGCATCGCCGGCGCCAGCGGGGTGCGCATCTACGATGCCAGGAGTCTTGCCCTGCTGCGCGAAACCACGACCGAAACACCCTGCCAGTGGCTGGAATTCGACAGTTCGCAGCAGCTCTATGCCGTGTGCCAGCGCGTGGTGCTGCAATACAACGGCCTGCAACTGAGCCGCATGAGGGAGTCCGAAGGCGGCGCTTTCCACAAAGGCGCGCTGGCGCCCGATGGACGCACTCTGGCGGTGTCCCACCAGGAATCGACGCGCGTCGATCTGCTCGATACCAGCGATCTGTCCCTGCGCCAGCGCGTCAGCCAGGAAAAGCTGGGCGTGGCAGCCACGGATGTGGGCGAACTACAGTTGTCATGGTCGCAGGGGGGCAGCTATTTGTACGCGGCGGGACGCCGGCTCAACCCGCTGATGACCGCCAATCGACTGTTCAAATGGGCTGCCGGCGGCAACAGTCCGCCCATCGCCATCGATCTCGGACAGCTCGATGCGCTGGCGATGCTGGCGGGACGGGACGGTCGGATCTATGTGGGCACCTCGTCCGCCACGGTGCTTACCCTCGATAGCCAGGATCGACTGAACGCGGCCATCGACAACGCCACCATCGATTCGGACAACCGCCCCGGCGGCCTGCGCGTATCGCCCGACGGCAGGGCCGTGGCCTACAGCGACGACAATGCCGGCACCCGGCGTTATGTATTCTCGCTGGATCGGCGCACCCTGCTGCCATGGGAGGGCGCGAAGCATACCGAAGCCCTGCGCCCGGCGCTGATCGAAGGAGCGCCCGAGGTGCGCAACTGGCGCCTGAGCCGGCAGGTGCTGTGCGCCGGCAAGCCGCTCGATCTGGGCAATGCCGTGGCGCAGAATCTGGCCATCGATCCGCGCGGACGCGGCTTCGTCATCGGCACCGAAAGCAGCGTCATCGCCTATGATCGGCAGTGCCGCCGGCAGTGGGAAACACACAACCAGGCGCGCAGCATCGCCGTGGCGATTGCCGACGAAGCCGGACTGGCGCTGTCGCAGGACGAAGCCGGGGTGATCCGCTGGCTGCGTTTGAGCGACGGCCAGAAACTGCTGTCCTTCTTCCCCAGCCTGGCCGGGCGCAGTTGGACCACCTGGACGCCGCTGGGCCATTACGATGCCTCGGCGGAAGGCGAGACGCTGGTCGGCTGGCATGTCAACCGCGACCGCCACCGCGAGGCGCTGTTCTATGGCGCCGGACGGTTTCGCGATCTATTTCACAATCCCGACGAAATCACGCGCAGCCTGACGCAAACCGACAGGATGGCGCAGGACGCCGAAATTGGACGCGCCCTGGAGCTCGGCCGCGCCATGCGCGACCGCCTGCCGCCGCAGGTGCGCATCGTCTCGACGCAGGAGAAGAAAGGCAAGGACGGCCTCGTCGCGCAGTTGTCATTCGCCCTGCGCGTGCCCACCGGGGATGCGGCCGTGCGCGTGCGCGCGCTGGTCAATGGCCGCCCCGCCGGCACGGCGTTGGCGCTGGCCATCGAGGACGGCAAGGAAGAAACCAGCGGGCAGATGTTTGTGCCGCTGCCCGACGACGAAGTCGAGATCGCCCTGATCGCCGAAAGTCGCGGCGTTGCCGGCGAGCCGGCGAAGGTCCGGCTGCACGAACGGCTGGCGGACGGCAGTCCGGCCGTCGGTGCGCAGATGCGGCCGCGGCTGTACGCGCTGGTGGTCGGCGTCGCCAAGTACCAGAGCGCGCGCGTGCCGGCGCTGGATTTTCCGGCCAAGGACGCGACCGATTTTGCGCGCGCGCTGAGAACCCAGGCCGGCCAGCTCTACCGCGCCGTCGATGTGCGCCTGCTGACCGACGAAAAGGCCACCCGCGAAAGCATCATCGACGGCATGGACTGGCTGCGGCGCGAGGTTACCGCCAACGACATTGCTGTGGTCTTCTTCGCCGGGCATGGCGTCAATGACAGCATCAGCCAGTACTACTTCCTGCCCAATAACTCCGACGTGACGCGCCTGCGCAGCACGGCGATTTCCAACGCGGACATCGTCGAGACGCTGCAATCGCTGCCCTCCAAGGTGCTGGCCTTCCTCGACACCTGCCATTCCGGCAACGTGCTGGGCACCGGCAAGAAGCGCGCGCTGGGCGACATCAACCGGCTGGTCAATGAACTGACCAGCGCCGAAAACGGCGTCGTGGTGTTTGCCTCCTCCACGGGTCAGGAAACCTCGCAGGAAAGTCCGGACTGGAACAACGGCGCCTTCACCAAGGCCCTGGTCGAAGGGCTGTCGGGGCGCGGCGACTTCAACCGCGACGGCGTCATCTCGCTCAACGAACTCAACCTCTGGGTCGCCGACCGGGTCAAGGACTTGTCCGCCGGCGAACAGCACGCCAACATGATCCGCCCCGACTCGATCCGCGATTTCCCGTTTTCATTGACCGGCAAGCCGTAGCCCGCCGTATCGTCAGCGCCGACTTTCTCAGACCACCCCGGCGCCATGCGCCTGCATGTCGGCGTGGTAGCTGGAGCGCACCAGCGGCGCCGATGCGGTGTGGGTAAAACCCATCGCCGCGGCTTCACGCGCATACATGGCGAAAACATCCGGATGCACGTAGCGCAGCACCGGCAGATGATGACTGGACGGCGCCAGATACTGGCCGATGGTGAGCATTTCGACATCGTGCGCGCGCAGATCGCGCAGGGTGGCGAGGATTTCCTCGTCGCTTTCGCCGAGGCCGACCATCAGGCCGGATTTGGTGGCGATGCCCGGCTGGCGCGCCTTGAAGGCCTTCAGCAGTTGCAGCGAATGGGCGTAGTCGGCGCCGGGACGCGCCTGCTTGTAGAGGCGCGGCACGGTCTCTAGGTTGTGGTTGAAAACATCCGGCGGCGTTGCCGCCAGGATTTCCAGCGCGATGTCGAGGCGGCCGCGAAAATCCGGCACCAGCACTTCGATCTTCGTGGCCGGCGACAGTTCGCGCACTTGCGCGATGCAGTCGGCGAAGTGCCGCGCGCCGCCGTCGCGCAAATCGTCGCGATCGACGCTGGTGATGACGACGTACTTGAGCCGCATCGCGGCGATGGTCCGCGCCAGCTCTGCCGGCTCCCCGGCGTCCGGCGGCAACGGCTTGCCGTGGCCGACGTCGCAGAAGGGGCAACGCCGGGTGCATAGATCGCCGAGGATCATGAAGGTGGCCGTGCCATTGCCGAAACATTCGCCGATGTTCGGGCAGGTGGCCTCCTCGCACACCGTATGCAGATGATGTTCTCGCAGGATCTGCTTGATCTCGCCGAAACGGCCCGCGCTGTTGCCGGCCTTGACGCGAATCCAGTCGGGCTTTTTCAGCGGGTTGGCGATCGGCACGATCTTGACCGCGCTCTTGCCATAAGCGCGCGCCGTTTTCGCCTCGCCTGTTTGCTTGATTGTCATGTGATCTCTTGTTTCAGTTGCCTGGCCAGATGTTCGGCCAGCGCGTTGCCCACCCGCGCAGTATCGCACTCGCCAACCAGATCGCGCAGTTGGGTTACCGCCATTCCCTCGTAACCGCAGGGGTTGATGGCAGCGTAGGGCGTCAGGTCCATGTCGACGTTGAGCGCGACGCCGTGATAGCAGCAACCATGCTTTACGCGCAGGCCGAGGGCGGCGATCTTGGCCGCGCCGACATAGACGCCGGGGGCGCCGGCCAGGCGCGCCGCTTCGACGCCATGACCAGCCAGCAGGTCGATCACCGCCTGCTCGATGCCATGCACCAGTTCGCGCACCTTGAGCCCGCTCCGGCGCAGATCGAGCAGCAGGTAGGCGACCACCTGGCCGGGGCCGTGATAGGTGATCTGGCCGCCGCGGTCGATCCGCACCACGGCTATGCCGATGTCCTTGAGCAGGTGCTCCGCCTTGCCCGACAGGCCCTGGGTGAAGACCGGCGGATGCTCGCACAGCCAGAGTTCATCGGGCGTGGCGCCGTCGCGGGCGGCGGTGAAATCCTGCATCGCGACGAATGTCGGCTGATAGTCGACGCGCCCCAGCCGCTTGACGATCACAGCCTCGCCTCCGAACCAGTGGCGCCACTTGATATGCCATCCTGTCGGCTCGCGGTGCTGCTCGCCAGGCACGCATCCCCGCTGCGCGGGGCCCCTGCTTCGCCGCTCACAGCACCACTTTCACCATCGGATGCGCGGTCAATTCACGATACAGGGCGTCAAGCTGCTGCTGCGAAACGGCGCGCACGGTGCAGGTCAGCGACAGATAGTTGCCGGCTTTGGAGGGGCGCATCCCGATCGACGCCGCGTCGAAGTCCGGCGCGTGTTTGACGACCACCGCAGCGATGGTCTGGGCGAAATCCGGGGCGGCCGCACCCATGATTTTCAACGGAAAGTCGCAGGGGAATTCGAGCAGTGTCGCGCCGGTCATGCGGCAGCCCGCATCACCGTGGCCTTGAACTCCTGATACCAGCCATACATCTTGACAAACGCCGGACCCGGCGTACCGCCAGCGCCGGCGCTCTGCGTCCCGTTGGGAACTTTTCCGCCGTCGAGCATGACGATGGGCAGCATTTCCTTGGTCGACGAACACATCCACAGCTCATCGGCGGCACGCGTTTCGGCTTCGGTGATGTCGCGCACTTCGCAGGGCAGGCCATGTTGCGCGGCGAGCTCCAGGATAACGTCGTAGGTGATGCCGGGCAGCATCAGGTGGTTCTTGATCGGCGCCAGCAACACGCCGTCTTTCACCACGAAGATGGACGATGCCGAACCTTCGGTGAGAAAGCCGTCGCGGAACAACACGGTTTCCTCGCAACCGGCGGTTATCGCGATCTGGCGCAGCAGGCAGTTGGCCAGCAGCGACGTGGTCTTCAAATCGCAGCGCAGCCAGCGGATGTCGGCGGCGGATACGGCACTGATGCCCTGCTCGCGCTGGCTGGCGGGCGGCACGCTCATCGGCTCGGCCAGCAGCAAGACCGTCGGCGTGATCTCCCTGGGGAAGGCGTGGTTGCGCACCGCCATCGGCCCGCGCGTGACCTGGATGTAGATCGACAGGTCTTCCCACTCGGCTTCCCCCGCCAGTTGCGTGACGAGGGCGATCCACTCGTCGGGTCGATGCGGGTTGGCCAGCTGGATGCCGTCCAGGCTTTGCCGCAAGCGCGCCAGATGCTGTTCGAGGCGAAACGCCCGCCGCGAATACACCGGAATAACCTCGTACACGCCGTCGCCGAACAGAAAGCCGCGATCCATGACGGAGACATGAGCATCCGCCGCCGCCAACCACTGGCCGTTGAGGAAAACCCGGGCCGTCACTGGAAGAACAGCCGCAGTTCGTCCCACAGGCGACCGGGCAAGCCGGCCACGGGAACCGCGCTCTGCGCGACGACGGGATATTCTCCCCAGGCTTTGCCGTCCACCGCCAGCTTCAGCGTGGCTACCGTGGCGCCGGCGGCGACGGGCGCGATCAAGGGTTGCCGGCTGACCAGTTGCACGCTGAGCCGGTCGGCCATGCCGCGCGGCACGGAGACCACGAAATCTTCGGCAAAGCCGGCTGCGACAACGCTTTGCTGGCCCTTGAATACCTTGATCCGCGAAATCGCCTGGCCCTTGTCGTAGAGCTTGACGGCGTCGAATCCGGTAAAACCCCAGTTGAGCAGATTCAGCGAATCGCGGGCGCGGGCTTCTTCCGACGCGGTACCGAGCACCACGGAAATCAGTCGGCGCGGACCGCGTTTGGCGGTGGCGATCAGGCAGAAACCGGCCGCGCTGGAATGCCCCGTCTTCAGCCCATCCACCGTTGAATCGGCCCACAGCAGACGGTTGCGATTGTGCTGGCGGATGCCGTTGTAGGTGTATTCCCTGGTCGCATGCAGGGCGTGGGTTTCCGGATGATCGCGGATCAGCGCGGCGGCGAGCCGGGCCAGATCGCGCGCCGTGGAATAGTGGTTCGGCGCCGGCCCTTCGAAGTAGCCGCTGGCGTTGAGAAAATGCGTGTCCTGCAAACCCATGCGCTGCGCCATGCGGTTCATCATGTCGGCGAAAGCGCCTTCGCTGCCGCCGATGGCTTCCGCCAGGGCCACCGAGGCATCGTTGCCGGACTGGATAACCATGCCCTTGAACAGATCGTCGACGACCACCGCCTTGTTCACCGGCACGAAACTGCGCGAACCCTGGGTGCGCCAGGCGCGTTCGGAAACCGTGACGGATTGTTGCAGGTTCAGCGTCTTCTGCGCCAGCGCGTCAGCCACCAGATAGGTGGTCATCACCTTGGTCAGCGAGGCCGGCTCCAGTCGCGTGTCGGCTTCCTGCGCGGCCAGCACCTGGCCGCTGGCGTAGTCCATCAGCAGCCAGGCCCGCGCGCTGAGGCTCGGCACCGGGATCGACTGGGCATGGCTCGCGGCAACAGACAGCAGCAGTAGAAAGGCAAGGGATCGCATCGGCAAATCGCGCTGGAAAGGAACACGGATTATATGTTCCCGACACTCTTGTCGGGAACGGTAGCCAGAACGCGCGGGTGGTTACAATCAGCGCTCGATGGTTTCTTCGGGTTGCCGTGAAAATGTCCAGAATTTCCGATCAGGCGTCTTCGCCTTTGCTGCTCATCGACCAGGCCCTGCTCGACGAAGTTTGCGCCGAGGCGGCCGCCAGTCCGCGCCGACGCAAGAACCGCAACCTTCATCCGACGGACGATCATCCGGCGCATCGCCTGCTCAATGCCATGCAGCCGGACTCCTACATCCCGCCACATCGCCATCTCGATCCGAACAAGGACGAAACCTTCGTTGTCCTGCGCGGCGCGCTCGGGCTGATCATTTTTGACGATGCGGGAAAGGCGACGCGAGCAGTAAGAGTCGGCGCTGGCGAGGCGGCGATGGGCGTCGATATCGCCCACGGTACATGGCATACGGCGGTGGCGCTGGAGCCGGACACCGTGTTTCTCGAAGCCAAGGCCGGACCCTATTTGCCGTTCACCGGGGCCGAACGCGCACCCTGGGCGCCGGCTGAAAATTCAGCGGAGGCGGCACCCTATCTCGCCCGCCTGAAAGCCCAAATGCGTGACTGAGGCGCGCCCGGCAAGTGCGGGAGTATGATTCCCGGCTTCGACAAGGACGCATACCCACGACACAGATGAAGCGATTCAGGTGGTTTTCCTTCCTGCTTCTCGTTGCCATGCAAGGCGTTTTCTCCGCGCCGGGCGGCAGTGCCGAGCCGGCGCGCGTCCCTGCCGCCGCAGCAATCCCGGAAAGGAACGCCAGGGTTGCCATCGTCATCGGCAACAGCAAGTACCCGTATGGCGCACTGGCCAATCCGAAGAACGATGCAATAGCGATGGCCGCCTCGTTGCGGAAACTGGGCTTCGATGTCGAACTCAAGCTCGATGCCTCCAAGGCCGACATGGATGCGATCCTGCGACGCTTCAGCGGCAAGGTTGAAAAGGCCGGTGTCGCGGCGCTGTTCTATGCGGGACACGGCATCCAGGTGAATGGCAACAACTACCTCGTTCCCATTGACGCCAACCCGAGAAACGAGCGCGACCTGAAACGCGACATGGTCAAGATGGACGATGTCATCGACGACATGGGCGATGCCAGGGTCAAGCTGGTGTTTTTCGACGCCTGCCGCGACAACCCCCTGGCGCGCAGCTTCGGCCGGGGCGGTTCGCGCGGCATGGCGGCGCCGGTCGAAGCCACCGGCACGTTGATCTCGTTTGCCACCAAACACGGCAATACCGCCGCCGACGGCGACAGCAAACACAGCCCCTATACCAGCGCACTGCTGGCGGCGCTGGAAAATCCCGGCGGCGTGGAAATCGAACAAATGCTGCGCAAGGTGCAGCAGGGCGTGAAACTGGCGACCAAGGGCCAGCAGGAACCCTGGCGTTACGGGTCGCTGGATGGCGACTTCTATTTCAAGGCGCCCGACGCTCCGGTCGATGTGGCCAAGGTTCAGCAGGAAACGGTGGATAAGGCCGTGACGGATGCCATGCGGCGGGCCGGCGAACAGGCTGCACGCGAGAAAGCCGAGCTCCAGCAATCGCTCAAGGCGCAGCAGGCAGCCACGGATCGCGCCGTCGAAGAGGCGATCAAGCGGAGCGCGGAGCAGGCGGCGAAGGAACGAGCCGAACTGCAACAGTCGATGGAGAAGATGCTGAAGGAGGCGCTCGCCCGCCAGACCGTCGCCATCGAGGCCGAGCGCGCGGCGCGACAGGCCGCCGCCGGCGAGCCGGTCAAGGCGTCGCCCCCGGCGAACGCCAATGCCGCCGGCATTCAGACGCAGCAGCCGCAGCGTCTGGCTTCGGTTGCCGCCACAAGTACCGCGGCAAGTTCGCCTCCGGGGGAGAAGGCGCTCGCGGCGCTGATAAACGCTCCGGGAGATGAGTGGGAGTACCTGGCCAACGACGAGATGTACGGCAAGAAACAAAAACTCGTGTTGCGGGTCAAGGCTGTTTCGCCCGACGGGGTGCTTGAGGAAGTTGTCTGGAACGGGAAAACGGTGCTGGAATGGGTTTTCGGGCCGCGCGCCACCGCGCTGGGCACGCCCAACGAGTCCGAGTTCATGTTCGCGCCGCACTGGAATGGCGACGAGCTTCCCGAGGTAATGGTCGAGGGCGGCGGAGGTATTTGCGTCAATCAGGGCATGCCATGCAAGCTTGTCCTGAAAATCACGGGAAACGAGAAGCTGACCGTTGCGGCAGGAACATTCGACGCGGTGCGGCTGGACGGGCGGGCCTGGTTGGGATGGGGGTTCGCGTTCCCATCCAGTGGACGCAAGGGTACCGGTCCGGTGACGATCTGGTACTCGAAGGATCAGCGCCGGCTGTTAAAGCAAACCGTGGAGCTACAGGGCGACAGATCAAGGTTCAAGGAAACTCTTGAGCTCAGCGCGATCCGCCGCGCCCAGCGCTGACCCGCCAACCTGAAAGCCGGCGGGACGCCGGCGCCCGTCGATTACTTCAGGGCTTCCGCCAGATCCTTGTCCGTCACCTTGCCCGAGCGATGCAGCCATAGCAGGATGGCCAATGGCTTCGGAATATTGCGACCGGATTCGTAGCGGGAGCCGCCCGACTGGGTGACGCCATAGCGTGTCCAGAAAGCGGTCTGATTGAGGTTCTCTTTCGAGCGGACAACAGCGATGTCGGAAAAATCGAGTTTCTTTTTGCGGGCCATGATGTTCTCCTTTTGTGATGGACTGAAGCTGAAATTGTAGTGCCGACGTATGACGAAGGATACAGGCAAGGTGAGTTATTTGCTCAGCGCCTGCGTTGCAAGTCGGGCGATGTCGGCGAGACCGGCTGCCTTCGCCACGTCCAGCGCGCGCCGATAGGCATTCGCCGCCGTCTCGCCAGCGCCGACTTTCTTCTGGATGTCGCCGATCAGCAGCCAGTCGCGGCCAATCTTCTCCGGCAGCGCGAGGCGGCGGTCGATGTTGAGCGCGGCATGGGCAGCGGGCAGCGCGGTCGTGGCATCACCGCTGGCGAGTCGCGCGGCGGCGATGAGCCGCCAGGCGTTGCCGGTCTCGACCGCTTCGTCCTGGTCCTGCAACAGTTTCAGCGCGGCTTCGGCGTGCGTCAGCGCCTCCGGTGCGCGCTTGCCGGCAAGCGCGGCATGGGCTCGCAGCAGATGCAGGCTGGCGGCTTGCGGGCAGGCGTTGGCGCACAGTCCGCCGGCGGTCGCCAGGCTTTGTTGCGCGGCATCGTTGCGGCCCAGCGCCAGTTGCGCCTGGGCCTTGAGCAGCAAGGTGTCGAGGGCCGCGCCAGATTCGCCGCCGCGTTCCGCCAACTCCAGCGCCAGCAGCGCGGCCTCGGCGCGACCCTGGGCCAGCTCGGCGCGCGCCAGGTGCCGCCGGTTGCGCGCGGCGCCCGGCGTATCGTCGATGCTGGCGAAAATCCGCGCCGCCTCGTCGAAGCGGCGCGCCGCTGCGGCGTGGTCGCCGCGGCCATGGCGTTTGGCGCCGTCGCTTTCGGCTTCCAGCGCGGCCTTGAGGCGCGGCGGGTCGACCGGCTTCGGTGTCGAAGCGCAGCCGGCGAGGATCAGTAACGCCAACAGCAAAGTCTTAGCGCGCACGACCGGCCTCCCCGCGCGGATCGCTGTCTACCTTGAGCGTTACCGGCGCCGGCGCATCGACCAGATTGCGGATCGGCCACGCCTGCTTCGCGCCGCTGACGATCTCGCGCACGTCGGCCGCCGCCGCGCCGCCGTCGCGCAGGGCCGGCGGCACGCTGGTCTCGGCCTCGGCGGCGATCTTCTCGACATGATCGATTACCTGTTGCGTGCGATCGATCAGACCAGGCAGGCGCTTGTTGGCGGTCTCCAGCGTCTGGCCGAGGCGGCCCAGGTCTTCCTCGGCCTTGCCCAGCACCCGGGTGGCGGCGCGGCCTATGCCATCGACCTGGCGATTGCCGTTGGCGAGCAAAGCGTTGAGCGCCTCCGAACTCGCGCGCACCTGGGCCAGCGTGCCGGGCAGGCCCTTCTGCGGATCGGCCAGCGCGCCGGTGATGAGCTTGACATCCTTGAGGATGGGGATGAATTCGTCGCGCACCTGGTTGGCCAGCGCGGCCAGGCCGTCGGCGCGGGAGAAGGCGAGCCGCGCCTCGGCTGCGGCGAGGCGGGTCTTGTCCGGCCCCGGCACGATCTCCAACGTGGCCGAACCGACCAGGCCGTCCTTGCGCAGTTCGACGCGCGCGTCATGAGTGACGAAGCGCATGTGATCGGCATCGATCTCCATGGTTACCACTACCTGGCCGTTGTCCTTCAGGCTGACCGCCGCCACCGAGCCGACGCGAAAGCCGGCGATCTTCACGGCCTGGCCCTTGACGATGTCCTGGGCGCTGTTGGCGACGAAGCTGTAGTTGGTGGTCTGGCGGAACATGCCCTGGCGCACGACGATGGCGGCGAGCAGGGCCAGCGTCGCCAGCGCGGCGAACAGCAGGAAGCGGCGCGTGCCGCGCCGCAGCGCGTCGGTGTCGCTGTCGTGTTGGGTCAGCAGTGACATGGCGTCTCCGCGAGTTCGGTAAGTTCGGTCAGCGTGCGGCAGTCCGGCAGGTCGGGCAGTTCATGACTGTCGAGGTCGACGAATAGTACCGGTCGGAAAGGATGACGTGCATGATAGACGGCTTCCACCGCGATCAGCGCATTCGCCTGGCGCCGCGCCAGGCCGGCGAACAGGCGGTCGATCACCAGCAGCTCGGGCGGGCGCAGCAGGCAGCGGACGAAGCCGACGGTCCAGCGCTCGCTGCGTTCGAGGTTCATCGGTCGTTCGCGGCCCAGCGTGGCGATGCGTTCCGGCGTCAGGCCGCAAAGCCGGAGTGCGGTTTCCAGGTCGCACTCCCAGTCGCGCGGGTCATCGGGGTCGCTGTCATAACGCAGGGCCAGCGCGAAATTTTCGGCCACCGTCATGGCGCCGAGCAGGCCGCCGTTGTCGGCGAGGACGCCGACGCCGGGACAGCGTTCGAGGGCCTTCAAGACCTGCCGAGCGACGGTGGAATCGCCGACCACCAGGCGATGCCGTCCGCCTTCGTCGAGCGGCAGCACCAGGCGCGGATCGCGGCCATCGAACAGCGAAAGCCGGCGCGCTTCGACCGTGGCGTGCAGTGCGAGGCTCATCTCAGGGCGTAGACCAGTGCGGCGAAGGCGAGGTCCACCACGAAAACGGCGACCAGCCCGGTGCCGACGGCCTGGATCGCGGCGCCGGAAATGGCCTGCGTCGATCCCTTGCCGCTGCTGCCGTGGTGGCAGGCGATGATGCCGACGGCGGCGCCCATCAGCGCGCTCTTGACCAGGCTCAGCAGCGCCAGCCAAGGGTCGGCAAAATCGAAAAAGCGCCCCGCAGTTTCCGCCAGCGGGCGGCCTTCGAGCAGTGCCGTGGCAAGCCAACTGCCGCCGATGGCGAAGACCTGAAAGCAGGCCGTTACCGCCGGCAGGGCGATGGCCAGGCCGAAGATGCGCGGCAGCAGCAGATAGTCGGCGGCGGGCACGCCGAGCCGGCGCAGCGCGGTGAACTCGTCATGCAGATGCATCACCGCGAGTTCCGAGGCGATGCCGGCGCTGCTGCGCGCCACCACCACCAGCGCCGAGAGCAGCGGCGCCATTTCATAAAAAAGACCGAGGAAGAGCATGCGCTGCGTCAGGTCGCTGTCGGCGCCGATCAATGCCGAGAGCTGGGTGACGGTCGCGGCCCCGGTCAGCATGGCCATGACGCCGATCACCGGCAGCGCGGTGACGCCGGCGCCGTGGATCTGGCGCTGGAGTTGCGCGCGCAACAACGGCCGGCGCAGTTCGCGGCGGCGGCTGCCGGCGAACCAGAGCAGCATCAGGTAGCCGCCGAGGCGGGTGTCGGCCAGAAGATTCACTTGCCGCCTCCGCGCGGCGTTGTCAGCGGCGGCGTCCAGCCCCAGACGTGCGGCGCATCGGTCGCGGGCGCGCCGAGATCGACCATGCCACCGCCATAGCCCACCGCGGCGGCAACCTCCTCGGAGCAGATCACCGGCTGGCCGTATTCCTTGGTCATGGCTTCGAGTCGGCTGGCAACGCCGACGGCATCGCCGATCACCGAGAACTCGCGGCGCTGGCGCGAGCCGACATAGCCGGCCAACACTTCGCCGCCGTGGATGCCGATGCCGATCTTCAGCGCCTCGATGCCTTCGGCGGCGAGTTCGGCGTTGAGCCGGTCGATGCGCAGCAGCAGGTCCTGCGCGGCTTCCAGCGCGTTGCGTTGCGGCGCCGGCAACGGCTGGGGCAGGCCGAAGGTGGCCATCAGGCCGTCGCCGACGTACTTGTCCACGGCGCCGCCGCTGTTCTGGATGGCGACGCTGGCGGCGGCATGGAAGCGATTGAGCAGGCCGATCATGGCCTCGGGTGCGGACTGCGCGTTGCGCGCGGCAAAGCCGCGGATGCCGGCAAACAACAGCGTCACGTTCTGGCGCTGGCCGTTTTGCTCAAGCTGCAATTCGCCACCGAGCAGGGCGCGCATCACCTGCGGACTGACATGGCCGGCGAACATGCTGCGCAAGGCCTGCTTTTTGTGGAACAGACGAATGAAGTCCCATGCCTGTCGCGCCAAAAAGGCCAGCAGGGTGACGATGACGATGTTCGCCACCGGCAGATAGTTGCCGTGCCACAGCGCGAAGGTCGACCCGGCGACGAAGCCGCCGACGATGGCGGCCAGTGCCAAAGCCTTGAGCCAGCCGCCGCGACCGAACCAGAGCAGCGCACCCAGCCCGGCCAGCAACAGCGAGAGATTTTCCGGAACGCGCTCGATCAGGCCGCGCCCAAGCAGGGAGCGCAGCGCCTGGATGTGCACCACGGCGCCCGGCTCGGTGCGGCTGCCGGGTTCCCACGCCGCCAGCGGTACGGGCAGGCGATGACGGGTTTCGGTGGGCAGCAGGTTGGCGACCACCACGGCGCGGCCCTGCACCAGGGCGCGCAGCTTGGCTTCCTCGCCGCGATGGACCCAGTCGAGCACCGTGGTGAACGGCGTGTATTCGATGGCGCCGCCGACGCTGTAATCGATCATGCCGGTGGGCGAACCCTGGCGACCCAGATGCTTCGCCATCAGCGACGCCAGCGGTTCGCGTTTGTCGCCGGAGCGGCAGCGCTTCTGGTTGATGCGGCGCACGGTGCCGTCGGTATCTTCGCAGATAGCCAGCGAGGCGATCGCATCGGGGCCGGCGGCGACGAGAATTTCCGGCGCGATGGGGCGCAACTTGCCGCCGATGCCGGGCGGCTGGCCGACCACTAGCGGCGCCACGCCGCGCAAGCGGTAGATGCCGGCGATCAGCGTGGCATCAATGTCCTTGACGAGAAAATCGTAGGAGCGCACCGGCAGCGGCATCGCCAGTCCGACCACGGCCGGCTGGGCGGCGGAAAGCCCTGCCAGTACGGCGCCGATCTGGGCATGCCAGAGCGCGGTCGGCTCGGGTATGGTTTCGTAGGCGGCCTCGTCGATGCCGATGACCACGACATCATGAGCCAGCGGCGTCGGCGCATTGGCGCGCAGCCAGCGTGCCTGGGCATCGTAGAGCGACTGGTCGGCGAAGCGCAGGCTGCGCGTCCCCATCAGTCCCCAGGCCGCGGCGCACACCAGCAGGAAGCCGATCAGGATATCGCGGGACAGGCGGAACATGCGGCGATTATGACATGGCAAATAGTCGGCGCTGGCGGCACGGCGAACTGCGCGGCGAACCGCGCGGCGCCGGGGTGCTGCGTTCGCTTACAGTGCGGCGGCGTTCTCTGCCAGATACTTGGCGACGCCCTCGGTCGAGGCGTTCATGCCCTTGCTGCCTTTCTTCCAGCCGGCGGGGCAGACCTCGCCGTGTTCTTCGGTGAATTGCAGGGCATCGATCATGCGCAGCATTTCGTCGATGTCGCGACCCAGCGGCAGGTTGTTGATGACTTGATGCTGCACCACGCCGGCCTTGTCGATCAGGAAGGAACCGCGGAAGGCCACGCCGCCGGCTGCTTCGACATCATAGGCCTGGCAGATGGCGTGATTGATGTCGGCCACCAGCGGGTAGCCGACCTGACCGATGCCGCCGTTGTTCACCGGCGTGTTCTTCCAGGCCAAATGGGTGAACTGGGAGTCGATCGAGCAGCCGATCACTTCGACGCCGCGCTTCTTGAATTCGTCGAGGCGATGATCGAAGGCGATCAGTTCGGAGGGGCAGACGAAGGTGAAGTCGAGCGGATAGAAGAACAGCACGACATGCTTGCCCTTCAGCGAGGACAGCTTGAATTCCTTGATTTCATTGTTGCCGAAGACGGCATTTGCGGTGAAGTCGGGGGCGGGCTTGCCAACGAGTACGGCCATGATGAACTCCTCAGGTGGGGTTTGATTGAACCTTCAACATATGGCGGCCATTTTACGTAATTCAAGCGGTCGGACGAAACTCAAAGTCGGTAAATTCGCCGCTTGCGGTTTCCACCATGACAGTGTCGACTGCGGCTGCGACCGGACCGAGGCGGCTCCAGGCCAGCATTTCCTCGATCTGGCGGGCGTTCCCGGCGATCACGGCCTCGACGCGACCATCGCGCCGGTTGCGCACCCAGCCGGTAATCCCCAGCAAGCGCGCCTGCGCCATCATCGAGTATCTGAAGCCGACACCCTGCACGATGCCGCTGATGACGAGACGTTTTACTTCAGTCACTTCACTTTCATTCCGGGTTGGGCGCCGCTGTCGGGCGAGAGCAGGAACAGCCCGGGCGACTTGCCGTCGGCATCCGATGCCGCCAGCACCATGCCCTCGGAGAGGCCGAACTTCATTTTGCGCGGCGCCAGGTTGGCCACCATCACCGTCAGCCGGCCGACCAGTTGCGCCGGGTCGTAGGCCGACTTGATGCCGGCGAAAACGTTGCGCGTACCGCCATCGCCGAGATCGAGCGTGAGGCGGATCAGCTTGTCGGCGCCTTCGACATGCTGCGCGTCGGCGATGCGCGCGATGCGCAGGTCGACCTTGCTGAAATCGTCGATGGAAATGGTGGGTTCGAGCGGGATCGGCTGTGCCTGCATGATGTCCTCGGTATGCTGTTGGTGCTGGGCATGACGCTGCTGGGAATGCGGCTCGGCAACAGTCGGCGCTGACGGTACGGCGGTCTGTGCCACGGTCGGTTCCAGCGATTCGCGATTGGCGGCAATCAGGGCGTCGATCTGCTTCGGGTCGATGCGCTGCATCAGGTGCTCGTAGCCATTGATCAGGTGCGCCGGCGGCAACAGGTGGCCGGCATCGCCCCAATGCAAGGGCGCGACGTTGAGGAATTCCTCGGCGCGCTGCGCCAGCTTCGGCAGCACCGGCTTGAGGTAGAGCGTCAGCAGGCGGAAGGCGTTGATCAGCAGCGTGCAGACGGTGTGCAGCCGCTCCGCTTGTTCCTCGGACTTGGCCAGCACCCACGGCTGGTTCTTGTCCACGTACTGGTTGATCTGGTCGGCCAGCGCCATGACGCGGCGCAGTGCGCGCGCCGTATCGCGGGCCTCGTAGTAGCCGGCGATCTCCTCGGCGGCCTCGATGATGCCAGGCAGATCGGCACGGAATTGCTCGCCGCTGTGGGCGTGCAGCAGGGTTCCGCCAAAGCGCTTGGCGATGAAGCCGGCGGCGCGGCTGGCGATGTTGATGTACTTGCCGACCAGGTCGGAATTGACGCGCTGGGTGAAGTCATCGAGATTGAGGTCGATGTCCTCCATGGTGCCGTTGAGCTTGGCCGCCAGGTAGTAGCGCAGCCATTCCGGATTGAGCCCCTGCGCCAGATACGACTCGGCGGTGATGAAGGTGCCGCGCGACTTCGACATCTTGGCGCCATCGACGGTGAGGAAGCCATGGGCGAAGACATTGGTCGGCGTGCGGTAGCCGGCGTGTTCCAGTTCGGCGGGCCAGAACAGGGCGTGAAAGTAGAGGATGTCCTTGCCGATGAAGTGGTACAGCTCGGCCGTCGATCCCTTGCCCCAGAACTCATCGAAATCCAGCCCCTTTTTCGCGCACAGATTCTTGAACGAACCCATGTAGCCGATCGGCGCGTCGAGCCAGACGTAGAAAAATTTACCGGTGCTTTTGCCGGAATCGTCGGGAATCTCGAAGCCGAAATAGGGCGCATCGCGCGAGATGTCCCAGTCGGTGAGCTTGTTCTCGCCCGGCGCGCCCAGCCATTCCTGCAACTTGTTGGAAGCCTCGGCTTGCAGCCGCGCACTGTCTTGCGTCCACTGCCGGAGGAAGGCCTGGCAGCGCGGGTCGGAGAGCTTGAAGAAATAATGGTCGGAGGATTTCAGCACCGGCTGCGCGCCGGACACCGCCGAGTAGGGGTTCTTCAAGTCGGTCGGCGCATAGGCCGCGCCGCAGGACTCGCAAGCATCGCCGTACTGGTCCTTGGCGCCGCATTTGGGGCACTCGCCCTTGATGAAACGGTCGGGCAGGAACATCTGCTTCGCCGGATCGTAGTACTGCTCGATGGAGCGTATCTCGATCAGGCCGGCAGCCTTCAGCTTGGCGAAGATGTCTTCGGCATAATACCGGGTCTCGTCCGAATGCGTGGTGTAGTAATTGTCGAAGGCGACATGAAAGCCGGCGAAATCGCGCGAGTGCTCGGCATGCACTCGGGCGATCAGTTGTTCCGGCGTAAGCCCTTCCTTTTCGGCGCGCAGCATGACCGGCGTGCCGTGGGTGTCATCGGCGCAGACGTACCAGCATTCATGGCCGCGCATCTTCTGGAAGCGCGTCCAGATATCGGTCTGGATGTACTCGACCAAATGGCCGAGATGGATCGCGCCGTTGGCATAAGGCAGGGCGCTGGTAACGAGGATCTTGCGGGTCATGACACGGTCTTTCCGGGTGCTGGCGGCGGGGGCCGCATCTCAAGGCTCGCATTGTACCGGCGCGGGGTGATTGCCGGGATGCGCCGCCGTCCTGCCAGCGCCGACTTATCGGGCAACCACCCAAAAAGAGACGGTAAGCTGCAAAATCAATCCCCGGTGTCCCACGTCAGCAGATCCAGCGCATGAAGATGATGCCGCCGACGCCGACAACCAGCATCAGGGAAGCATAAAAAATAAGTTCGCGCGGGCTGCGCGGCAGACCGCGTTTGACTCGGTCCATCTGATTTATCACGCTGCCGAAAGTGATCATTATCAAGAACGCCAGCAACATCGCGTCGACGATGACGATCACACCGTTAAAGTTGTTGATCGGCCGGCAGGACCGCAACCCGAATTTGTACATGAACCCCGCTATATGCTCGTTTGGCGGATTGAAGCCCAGGGTAACCAGCGTCCAGGCGATCATCATCGCGATGGCCGCTACGACCAGAGCCAGGGCAATCCAGCCTTCAAGATACTTCAGGCCGTCCCTGATATCTCTCAGATCCGCCAGATAGTCGCGTGCCTCGCGAGCAAGTTGACTCTTGAAGTCTTCCCAGTTCACAGATCCGTTCCCTCCAGGTTCCGCGCCTGCGTTGCGACCATGATCCAGCAAGCGATATTCAGGGGCGCATTCGCTGTCATTCGGCAAAAGGCCGGAGGCCGATCGCACCGTTCAAAGTATGGCCGGCAACGACATCCCGGTCAAACACGGCTTTCCTTTCGCTACCTTGGATGTATTTGTCGATCTGTCGATTGCTTCTGCAGCGCAATTTTTTCGGCAGCCAGCTCTTGCAGCAGCGGGAAGATTATCGTGTTCCACTTGCTGGTTCCGTAGGCTTGCTCAACCTCTTTCCTGTCGACGTAAATCGTCCATGCCGGAACCGGGCCGGTTTTCAGTTGCCTTGATTTCACTCTGGCATCGAACAGCCATTTCAGGTCGGCGGGGAAATGCCCGGCGGCCAAGTCCAGCGATCTGAACGGGCGATTAACCTCGCGATAGGTGATCTTGTCGTAGTCGGGCCAATCCTGAAGTTCCCGCTTGCCGCCGCGTGAGCCCTTCCACCGCGAACAGAAGCCGCAGTCGTCGGTGCTCCAGAGAACCAGCAATATCTCCGAATCCCGGGTTACTTCGTCGAACTCACCCGCAACGGCGACTGCCGGACTCAGGCAAAGAGCAACGGCAATCCAGAGAAATCGTTTCATCATCGGTGGGTGGCTCATCTGCCATGAGCGTTAGCGTGAAATAACTTGTTCGGAGCAACTGGTGATAGTCGAGCGAAGCGAGCTGACTAGTAACCCCCCGCGAGGGGGAAAGGGGGGCGGGCGACCAATTCGCCTTTCGCGTTTTTCATCTGCTGCGGGTGGCGCTCGGTACAATGAGCGTTAGAGCAGCGCCGCCGCCCGATAGTGCCGTACCGCCAGCGCCGACTCTTCGAGCTGGTCGAGCAGTTGCGCCAGTTCGACATGGGCGACGCGCGATGGCGCGATGGCCAGCGCGGCTTCAACATAGCTTCTGGCCTTGCCCCACAGTTGCTGCTGGCGGCACAGACGACCCAGCGTGAGCAGCAAGGCGCCATCGCGCGGCATGCGTTGCAGCCATTTCTCGGCCTGGGCGATGCGCCCGAGGACATCCCCGGCGGGCTCGCCGGCCTGGCCGCACTCGCCATAGGCCAGCACCAGCGCGCTATCCCAGTGTTCATCCAGCGCATCTTCGATGACGCGCTGGGCTTCGCGGCAATCGCCCGCCGCCGCCAGCGCGCGCGCCGTCTCCAGCGCCAGCGAGGCTTCGGCGCGATCACTGTCATCCAGTTCGCGCCAGTAGCGCATCAGCCCCGGAGGATCTTCGCGCAGGCTGCGCAGGCCTTCGCGCACGGCGCGGCTGCGAATCGGCGCCGCCTGTTCGGGCGTCAGCGCCTGGTGCATTTCGAGCTGGCGCACCAAGCGCGCCACTTCGCGCCAGTTGCCCAGACCCTGTTCGACGCGCACGCTCAAACGCAAGGCGGCGATATGCCGCCCCTCACGCGCGGCGAGCTGGTGCAGGGCGTCGCGGGCGTCCTCGAAGCGGCGGTCTTCGAGGGCGAATTCGGCTTCGGTCATCAAGCGCGCCGACTGCAAGCCGGCATCGTCATAGCCGCGCACGCGCGCCGCCCATTCCGCGGCACGCTCCGCATCGCGCAGGGCGTGCGCGGCGCGCCAGCCCGCCAGCGCCAGCATGCCGGCACCGGGGTGATCCGCTCGCGTTTTCTCGGCGCAACGCATGGCGTGGCCATAACGACCTTCCTGCAACAGACGCCAGGCGTCGCGCAGGGCCAGCGCAGCCTTGTCCTGTTGCCGCCGACGGCGAAACTCCGCTACCGCACGCGGCAAACCGAGGGTATGACTGACGGCGCGGGCCAGCAGGTAGACGAAGAAGAAGTTAGCGAGCGAGGCCACCAGAAAAAGATTGAGCGACACTTCCGCGCGCCATGGCGGCAACACCAGTAACACGTAGCCGTCGTTGTAGCGCGCGGCCAGTGCCAGCCCCACCGCCAGCGCGGCGAGTATCAGCAGCCAGAACAGGGCGCGCATGGCGATTGCTACCTGGCGCTGGCCGCGCCGCGCTCGCGGGCAAACTTCAGATTGCGCAAAGCCGTCAGGGTTTCCGCCAGGCCCGGCAGATCGAAGCTGACATCGGTGGTCGCCAGCGTCCTCAGGGTCGACTGCGCGGTCTGCACGGGTTTGGCGCGGCCGTCGAAGTAGCGGTCAAGTTGCTCGCGCGACTGGCGGATCTCTTCGCCGAAAGTCTTGCCGTCGCGTTGCAGCAGCGCCAGGCGCGCGTTGAGCAGGCGCAGCTTGAGGTTTTCGCGCAGGAAGAAATTCTGGTTGGGCGACAGCAGCGCGGGGTCGCCCTGATCGATGCGCTCGATACGCACCAGTTGCCTCACTTCGCGCCACAGGTCGCCCCCCAGGTCGCGCCAGTAATCGGCGCTGACCGGTTTTGACGGCGCCGCAGGTTTGGTCGGGGCCGCTTTCGGCCGCTGTTCGTAGGCCAGCGGCAAGCTGTCGACGGCGGCGACGACGCTTTCGATCTTCAGGGACAGGCCGGTGATATTGGCGCCCGGCGTGGCCTTGAGACGTTCGATGTCGCGCGCGATGAGTTTCCGGATGGACAGGAATTGCGGCTGGATGGAACGGGAGAGACGCGCGTCGGCGTTCTGTAGCGCGAACAGCGCGGCCTCGACATTGCCGGCGAACTGCAACTGCTGCATGGCAATGACAACGGCTTGCTCGACTTCGGCCAGCACGCGTTCGTCGCGACTGCTGGAGAGCTCCTGATACATGGCTTCCAGCGCCACGGCCTGGCTCTGCGCCTCGGCCAGCTTCGCGTCCAGGACGCCGACCTTGGCCTGCAAGGCCGCCAGCGATTCCTGGCTCTGGCGGGCCATGGCCCGCGCTTCCCGCGCCATGGCATCGCCATCGGCGAGACGCCGGGCAAGTTCCTGCTGCAAGCCGGCGACCTGCATGCGGGTATCCGCCCACTGCGCCAGCACCACCACGATGGCGAGCGCCGCCACGCGCAGCGTCGGTCGGCGCCAGGCATCCCGCCACCAACGGGTAGCAGGCGGTGGTTCAGTTTGAAGAGGCGTTTCCGTTTTCATGAGTTGTGAAGTATTGCATGAGTCCGGCCAGCAAACCGTCATCGCCGGGTTCGGTCGGTATCACTTTACCGAGGCCGAGGGCATGCGCCTGCTCGGCAATGCGGGCATGCGACACGAAAGCCGGGGTCTTCTTCAGCCAGGCCTGACCCAGATGACCGACCATGTCGAAAAAATTGCGCAGGCCTTCGCTGCTGGTCAGGGTCACGGCATCGAGCCGCCCTTCCTCCCACAGCTTGAGCAGGGGCGCCGGGTCGAGTTGCGGTCGGGCGCGGCGGTAGCAGGTGACGTATTCGATGGTGGCGCCCCGCGCCTGGAGCGTTTCGCCGAGCAGTTCGCGGCCGCCGTCGCCGCGAAAAATGATCACGCGCCGACCCTGTACGTCGGTCATCTCGGGAAGTTCGAGCAAGGCCTCGGAATCAAAGCGCAGCGGCGGCGAGATGATGTCATGGAGGCCATGACGCGCGAGTTCGCGTTCGCTGCTCTTGCCCAGCGCCGCCACGCGCAGCCCGGTCGGCCACGGTCGGCGCGGCAGGATCAGCGCCAGCGCCTTTTCTATGGCGTTGGGACTGACGAAAACGGCAAGATCGAAACTGTCGAGACGAATCGCCGCGTCGAGCACCGGCGCCACATTCTCGATATCCCGAATTTCCAGTACCGGGTAGAGCACCGGCAGGGCGCCCTGGTCGGTCAAGGCCGTAGCGAAATGCGCGGCCTGACCGGCCGGGCGCGTCACCACGACATGGCGGCCAGTCAAGGGCACGGCTAAGCGCCGAGAGAGGCGAGGATTTCGGCGGCGCCCTGGCGACGCAGTTCGGATGCCAGTTGCAAGCCGAGCGCTTCCGGATCGGCGGCGCTGCCGGTGAGTTCGGCCTGCGCCATGCGCGTGCCGTCGGGCGACGCGACGAAGCCACGCAGATAAAGGCTGCCGGCGCGCATTTCGGCGAAGGCGCCCAGCGGCACTTCGCAACTGCCGGCCAGCGCCCGCGACACGGCGCGCTCGGCGCGGACGCAGGCGGCGGTCGGCGGGTCATTCAGGGCGGCGACCCAGGCCGCCACTTCCGGTCGCGAGGCCAGCGCCTCGATTCCGAGCGCGCCCTGGCCGGCGGCCGGCAACGAATCTTCGGCGGGCAATACGGCGCGGATGCGCTCGCCGAGACCGAGACGGGTCAAGCCCGCCGCGGCGAGGATGATGGCGTCGAACTGGCCTTCGTCGAGTTTGCGCAATCGGGTGTCGAGATTGCCGCGCAGCGGCGTCACCGCGAGATGCGGATAACGCGCATGCAACAAGGCTTCGCGGCGCAGGCTGGAGGTGCCGATTATGGCGCCCGGCGGCATCTCCGCCAGGCTGGCGTACTTGCTGGACACCAGGGCGTCCAGCGGCACTTCGCGCGGGCCGATGGCGACCAGGGAAAACTCCGGCTCCATCTGCATCGGCACATCCTTCATGGAATGCACGGCGAGATCGGCGGCGCCGTCGAGCATGGCGGCTTCCAGTTCCTTGACGAACAGCCCCTTGCCGCCGACCTTGGACAACGGCCGGTCAAGAATCTGGTCGCCGCGCGTGGTCATGCCAAGCAACTCGACGCGACAGGCCGGATACAGGCTTTGCAGGAGACTGCGCACGTGCTCGGCCTGCCACAGGGCCAGCCGGGATTCGCGCGTGGCGATGACGATGCGCTGCGGAGGAAGTGCGGGAGAAGAGGCTGGGCTCACTGGATGACCGATCAATGGAGAACGAAATTCGCCGGCGATTTTATCAGCCTGGAGCGCTTTCCGCCCGGCATGGCAAAACCCGCCCGCGGGCGACCGGAGTCCGGCGGCAGGAAGTATCAGCCGGCGCTCGGGCGTGCCAGCGAGGCGCTCTCGACCCAGCGCTTGATGCGATTGGCATCGCCGACGCGGGTCATCCTGCCCACGGAGTCGAGCAGCACGATGATGGTCGGCTTGTTGTTGAACCAGGCCTGCATCACCAGGCATTTCCCGGCTTCGCTGATGTAACCGGTCTTGGACAGGCCGATCTCCCAGGTCGAACTCCTGACCAGGGTATTGGTGTTGCGAAACTGCTGCGGTCGACCGGCGATGCTGAATTCACCTTCGGAGGTCGTCGAGAACTCGCGAATCAGGGGGTACTGGTGTGCGGCATCGACCATTTTCGCCAGATCACGCGGACTCGATACATTGGCTGCGGTCAACCCGGTCGGATCGTGAAAGCGCGTATCGACTAGGCCCAGAAGCTGCGCCTTCTGGTTCATGGCGGCCACGAAAGCCTCGCGACCGCCCGGATAGTGGCGCGACAAGGCTGCGGCGGCACGGTTTTCGGAAGACATCAGGGCCAGGCGCAGCATTTCCTCGCGCGCCAGATGCGTGCCGACCTTGAGACGCGAGCGCGTCCCCTTGAGGACATCGACATCCTCGTCGCCGATCGCCAGGGTTTCGGCGAGATCGGGCTTGGCGTCAAGCACCACCATCGCGGTCATCAGCTTGGTGATCGAGGCAATCGGCAATACGGCATTGGGATTCTTTTCAAACAGGATATCGCCGGTCGTCTGATCCAGCACCAAAACGGCTGCCGACCGCAACCCCAGATGCCGGGCATCGTCAAGAGAGGCGACACGCCGCGGAGATTTGGCGCGCAACACCACTCTTATCCTGTTCTGTTTCACCGCGCGCGGCGCCTTTTTCTTGGCTGCGACGGCTTTCTTCCTGGCAGCCGCCTGGACGTCAGTCGGCGTCACGCCAGCGCCGACTACCGCGACCGCCAATAACATCAACAGCGTTCTTTTCATGAAGATGCCTCTCCTGCAATCGCTTGATTCTAACAGAGGATATTCCCTCTGTAATAGGCTGTATCGGCAGTTATCGTTAGAAATAAAGGGGTTGGGCCGTCGATCTCAACAACAACATTAACTCGGATCAAGAAACCGTCTTACTTCCTCCCGCAGCGCCAAAGTATCCGCGTAGCCCAGATCGATCAAGGCCCTGGTGTAGGACTGTTCAAACAGGAGATAGCTGGTCAGTGCGCCGCCATTTCGATTCATGGCGCCGATGCCGCGCAGCAGAACCCGCACCGGCCATGGCAGTGCCTGCGCGTGGCGCGCCGCAAGGTGGTCAAGACGCTGCGACGGGGCGATGGTCAGCACTTCGATCGGTCGCAGACTCATTCCGTTTTGGCGGCGGACATCTTCCGGGATCAGCGACAGGGTCTTGTTGATGCGATTCATTCGCTCCAGATCGACCGACATGCTGTCGAGAAATATGCTGGACAGCGCATGACCGGCGATTTGCGCCAGCGAGGGATAGATTTCGACACGCGGCCGGGCATTCTCTTCGCTCATGCGACCGGCGCCGATCACCAGTATCCTGTCGGCGCCGAGGTGGATCGCCGGCGAGACGGGCGCCATCTGCCGCATCGAGCCGTCGCCGAACCATTCCCGGTTGATATGCACCGCCGGAAAAATGAACGGGATGGCGCTGGAAGCCATCAGGTGATCCACCGCTATTTCGGCGGGAGTGCCGATTCGCTGGCTGCGGCGCCAGGGTTCAATGTCCGCGCGCCCCTGAAAAAAACTGACGCTTTGCCCGGATGAGTACCCCGAGCAGGTAATGCTGACGGAATGGAGGGCCCGGCTCTCGATGGCTTGCGCGATACGACTGAAATCGAGGCTGTCGCTCAACAGGCGGCGCAGCGGCGCATTGTCAAGCAGCGAACGCGGCGAATGCCGCGTCAGCCAGCCGACCGCCAGCGTCGACACCCAGCGCGCGCCGGAAATCCCCATGCTCACCGGATCGGCGCGATAGACCTGACGGGCGCTGAAATTCTCCCAGATGTGCAGCAGACGATCCACGCCGGCGCCGAAATTCTCTGCCGCCACCGCCAGCGACGCAGCGTTGACGGCGCCGGCCGAGGTGCCACACAGGATCGGAAAAGGATTGCGCCGCGGCTCCGGCAACAGCTCGCGGATCGCCTTCAGCACGCCGACCTGATAGCCGGCGCGGGCGCCGCCACCCGTCAAAATCAGCGCGGTGCGCGGCTCATTGGTCATGCTGAAATCAAGCGCCGCTCCTGGCCTGCTGCTGCGTTTCCACCGACAACAGGGCGGTAACGTTGACAATGCGCCGGACGGTGGCGGTCGGCGTCAGGATATGCACCGGACGCGCGGCGCCGAGCAGCAGCGGCCCCACTGTCAGTCCGTCGCCGGCGGAGGTTTTCATCAGGTTGAAGGAGATATTGGCGGCATCCAGTGTCGGCATGATCAGCAGGTTGGCCTGGCCCTTGAGCGTCGACTCGGGGAACACCTGGCGCCGGATATCCTCGGAGAGCGCCGAATCGCCGTGCATCTCGCCATCGACCTCCAGTTGTGGCGCGAGTTCGCGCAGAATCTCCAGTGCGCGGCGCATCTTGATTGCGGTCGGCGTGTCCTCGGTGCCGAAACTCGAATGCGACAGCAGCGCCACCTTGGGCGCGAGGCCAAAGCGCGCCACCTCGTCGGCGGCCAGCAACGTCATCTCCGCGAGCTGTTCGGCCGTCGGGTCGTAATTGACATAGGTATCGCCGATGAACACGGTGCGGTGCGGCAGGATCAGCAGGTTCATGGCGTAGAAATGCTCGATCCCCGGCTTGCGGCCAATCACCCTGTCGATGTAACGCAGATGCAGCGAATGCTTGCCGAAGGTGCCGCACAGCATCGCATCGGCATAGTTGTGGCGCAACAGCATGGCGCCGATCAGCGTGGTGCGTTTTCTCATCTCCAGCCTGGCGTAGTCGACGCTGACCCCCCGGCGCGCCATGATGCCGTGATAATCCCGCCAGAGTTCCTTGTAGCGCGGATCGGAATCGGGGCTGACCAGTTCGAAATGCTCGCCGGCGCGAATCCGCAGGCCAAAACGGGCGATGCTCTTGTGCACCACCTCGGGTCGACCGATCAGGATCGGTCGCGCCAGATTCTCGTCGCACACGGCCTGCACCGCGCGCAACACGCGCTCGTCCTCGCCTTCGCAGAACACCACGCGCGCCGGCTTTTTCTTGGCGGCGATGAACACCGGGCGCATCAGCAGGCCCGTGGAATAGACGAAGTCATTCAACTGCTGGACATAGGCATCCATGTCGGCAATCGGTCGCGTCGCGACGCCGGAATCCATCGCCGCCTGGGCCACGGCCGGAGCCACCTTGATGATGAGGCGGGGATCGAAAGGCTTTGGAATCAGGTATTCGGGGCCGAAGGAAAGCTCTTCAGTGCCGTACGCCGCCGTCACCACTTCCGACTGCTCGGCGTGCGCCAGTTCGGCAATCGCCCGCACCGCGGCCACATTCATGGCCTCGTTGATGGTCGTCGCGCCGACGTCGAGCGCGCCCCTGAACATGTAGGGAAAACACAGGACGTTATTCACCTGATTCGGATAGTCGGAACGCCCGGTGCCGATGATGGCGTCGGGGCGCACGGCCTTGGCCTGTTCCGGACGAATCTCGGGGTCGGGATTGGCCATGGCCAGAATCAGCGGGTCGCGCGCCATGGTTTTGACCATCTCCGGTTTCAACACGTCCGCCGCCGACAAGCCCAGGAAAATGTCGGCGCCGACGACGACCTCGGCGAGGCTGCGCGCTGCCGTCACCTGCGCGTAGCGCGCCTTGGAGGGGTCGAGTCCCTCGCGTCCGGAATGGATCACGCCCTGGCTATCGACCGCGAAAACATTCTTCGGATCGAGGCCGAGGCTGACCAGCAGATCGAGGCAGGCGATCGCCGCCGCCCCTGCCCCCGAGCAGACCAGCCTGGCCTTGGCGATGTCCTTGCCGACGACGCGCATGGCATTCAGCACGGCGGCGCTGGCAATGATGGCGGTGCCATGCTGGTCGTCGTGAAAAACCGGAATTTTCATTCGTTCGCGCAGCTTGGCTTCGACATAAAAGCACTCGGGCGCCTTGATGTCTTCCAGATTGATGCCGCCAAAAGTCGGCTCCAGCGCGGCAATGATGTCCACCAGTTTTTCCGGGTCGTTCTCGGCGACTTCGATGTCGAATACGTCGATGCCGGCAAACTTTTTGAACAGCACGCCCTTGCCTTCCATCACCGGCTTGCCCGCCAGCGGCCCGATGTTGCCCAGCCCCAGTACCGCCGTGCCGTTGGTGATGACGGCCACCAGATTGGCGCGCGAGGTATACAAGGCCGCCGTAGCGGGATCGCGCACGATCTCGTCGCAGGCGGCGGCGACCCCCGGCGAATAGGCCAGCGACAGGTCCGCCTGGTTGTTCAGCGCCTTGGTCGGAGTCACGGCGATCTTGCCGGGTTTTGGGTCACGGTGATATTCCAGTGCTGCGGCGCGGATACGTTCGTCCATGACAGGCTCTCCTTCATGCGTTGATGCCGATTGTAGCGCCGTGTCGCCAGCGCCGACTCTTTCACGGACCGGGAGTTTTCCGGCGCAAATCGTAATTCCCTCGTGCGTCCGGAGATTGGACATTTGCCGCCGGCCTCCAGCGGGCGATCGATGTGGGACAATGCCCCGTCAATCCACGCCCCCGGGGCACCCGGTCGACGAGCGCAAATTGAAAAATGGAGATTCTTCGCACCATGAATCAGCCCAAACAGATACCAGTCCCCGTCTACGCCAGGCACGCCGGGCTGAACGCCTGGGTTGCCGAAGTTGCGGCGCTCACCCTGCCCGACAACATCGTCTGGTGTGACGGCTCGCAGGAGGAGGCGGATCGCCTCTTCGACCAGATGGTCGCGTCCGGCGGCCTGATCAGGCTCGATCCGGCCAAGCGCAGGAATTCCTACCTCGCCTTGTCCGATCCATCCGATGTCGCCCGCGTCGAAGATCGCACCTACGTCTGCACCTCGGACCGGGAAGATGCCGGCCCCAACAACAACTGGGAACATCCCGAGAAGATGAAGGACACGCTGCGCGGCCTGTTCAAGGGCTGCATGCGCGGACGCACCCTGTATGTGATTCCATTTTCGATGGGGCCCATCGGTTCGCCGATTGCCCACATCGGCGTCGAGCTTTCCGACAGTCCCTACGTGGTGGTCAGCATGCGCATCATGACGCGCATGGGTCGTGCGGTGCTCGATCAACTCGGCAGCGACGGTGCGTTCGTTCCCTGCCTGCACAGCGTCGGCCAACCGCTGGAAACCGGTCAGGCGGATGTCAAATGGCCGTGCAACAAGACCAAGTACATATGCCATTTCCCCGAGAGCCGCGAGATCTGGTCATTCGGTTCCGGTTACGGCGGCAATGCGCTGCTGGGCAAGAAGTGCTTTGCGCTGCGCATCGCCTCGACCATGGCCCGCGACGAAGGCTGGCTGGCCGAGCACATGCTGATCCTCGGCGTCGAGTCCCCTGCGGGCGAAAAGAGCTACGTCGCCGCCGCTTTTCCCTCGGCCTGCGGCAAGACCAACTTCGCCATGCTGATTCCACCCAGCAGCCTCGGCGGCTGGAAGGTGACCACCGTCGGCGACGACATCGCGTGGATCAAGCCGGGCAAGGATGGCCGTCTTCACGCCATCAATCCGGAGGCCGGTTTTTTCGGCGTCGCCCCCGGCACCAGCGAGATAACCAATCTCAACGCCATGGCAACCCTGAAGGAAAATGTCATCTTCACCAACGTCGCCCTGACCGATGACGGCGATGTCTGGTGGGAAGGCATGAGCAAGGAGCCGCCGGCGCACTGCATCGACTGGCAGGGACTGGACTGGACGCCGCAGATCGGCAAGGAAACCGGGCGCAAGGCGGCCCATCCAAACTCACGCTTCACCGCACCCGCCCGTCAATGCCCATCGATAGATCCGGACTGGGAAAACCCGGCGGGCGTACCGATTTCGGCATTCATTTTTGGCGGTCGCCGGTCCACCACCGTGCCGCTGGTATTCGAGGCCTTCAACTGGAACTATGGCGTCTATATGGCGGCCACGATGGGGTCGGAAACCACGGCCGCCGCCGCAGGCGTTCAGGGCGTCGTGCGCCGCGATCCATTTGCCATGCTGCCTTTTTGCGGTTACCACATGGGCGACTACTTCAACCATTGGCTGCGCATCGGGCACCAGATCGAACGCGCGCCGCACATCTTCACGGTGAACTGGTTCCGTCAGGATGCCGATGGCAACTTCATGTGGCCGGGCTTCGGCGAGAACATGCGCGTCCTGAAATGGATCGTCGGTCGCTGTAGCGGCAAAGCGGAGGCGAAGCAGACGGCTCTGGGCTGGATGCCCCGCTTCGAGGATCTCGACTGGAGCGGCAGCGAGGAAATCACCCAGGATCAGTTCGAGCATCTCACCGTGGTCGACACTGCCGCCTGGCGCGAGGAGTTGAAGTTGCACGCCGAGTGGTTCGACAAACTCAAGAGCCGCATGCCGCGTTCGCTGACGCTCAAGCGCGAACTGTTCGAGCAGACGCTAGTGGATTAAGAGTCGGCGCTGGCGTTACGCCGAGGGACGAATCGGTCGCGCCAAAAAGAAAGCGCGTGCTGAATTAACAGCACGCGCTTGCTATCCACTGAGCACCGCGCTCAGTCCCGCAGGACTAAACGCAGGCCGATGCTACCGTCAGGGACGGGAACCGGTGGGAAACGGCCAGGCCGCGGCTGGATTCAGCGACGACTTGATGCCGGGAGCAGCAGCGGTTGAAGGCGCGGCGGCAGCGGGCTTCGGAGCGGCCTTCTTCGCGGCGGGCTTCTTGGCGACAGCCTTCTTCGCAGCCGGCTTCTTGGCGACAGCCTTCTTCGCGGCGGGCTTCTTGGCGACAGCCTTCTTCGGAGCAGCCTTCTTCGCCACCGGCTTCTTGGCAGCAGCCTTCTTCGGCGCAGCCTTCTTCGCGACCGGCTTCTTGGCAGCAGCTTTCTTCGGCGCAGCCTTCTTCGCAGCCGGCTTCTTGGCGACAGCCTTCTTCGCGGCGGGCTTCTTGGCAGCAGCCTTCTTCGGCGCAGCCTTCTTCGCAGCGGGTTTGGCGGCAGCCTTCTTCGGCGCAGCTTTCTTCGCAGCGGGCTTGGCGGCCGCCTTCTTTACAGCCGGCTTTTTGACAGCCGGCTTCTTCGGGGCCGCGGACTTCTTAGCGGCGGGCTTAGCCGCAGCCTTCTTCGCGGCCGGCTTCTTGGCTTTCTTTTGATCAGCCATGTTGAACCTCCTTAACAAATTAACAGGAAAGAACCACCACTACTTCTACTGAAACCCGTCTGGGTTAGCACGGATTATCCAACGCTTCGATGCAATCGAAAGCGACGAATTCCTCACGTTTATCCGCCTATCACTTCGTTTAGAAAACGCGAATGACAAACGCACCGCAAATCATATGGCATATTCCGGCGGCTGCGGCGCGGCGCATTGCCAAGCGCAATGCGCGTTCAGCGCATCCGCGCGACGAGCGATCAGGGGGCTCAAGGGAGTGAATGAGGCGCGGAGGGAAAAATGCGGGTCGCGAGCCATGACCAGATTATCGGAAGACGATTGAGCGGACCCATTGAGGTCGGTGAGGTCGGTGAAGTCGGCGCCCAAAGCTTCTTGCATTCAGATCTCCCGTCCTTGTCACGGTGAAGCCGGAATGATCGGGACATTGCCGCAACCAACCTGCCTCGCTCCTTCTGCACAACGACCTACTATATCTAGTAGGTCATCGCCTTTTCGCCACTAATTGTAGTAGTTGATATTTTTGATCGCAAGAGTTTTTGCCGCCGCCGCCAAAACGGGCGTTGCGACTTTGCGACAGTCATCTGCCTGCGTCATGCACCCGATGCCAGTCAAAACATGGGCCCGGATCGGTCTTGCGCCCCGGGGCAATATCGCTGTGACCGACCACCGCTTCGATCGCGTAGCGCTGTCGCAGTTCGGCGAGCAGGTGATCGAGGGTCATGTACTGGGCATCCTCGAACGGAAGCTGATCGCAGCCCTCGAGTTCAATGCCGATGGAAAAATCGTTGCAGTTCTCTTGCCCCCGCCAATTCGAAACACCGGCATGCCAGGCACGCCGGGGGCAGGCAACGAACTGGATCAATTCGCCGTCGCGGCGGACAAGGAAGTGGGCCGAAACCCGCAAGTCCTGGACCTCGCGAAAATAGGGATGCGCCCCGGGATCGAGGCAATTGGTGAACATCTGGAGAATTCCCGGCCCGCCGAACTCGTTGGGCGGCAGGCTGATGGCGTGGATGACGACCAGTCGGATCGTTTCACCCGCGGGCCGCTCATCGCAATTCGGCGAGGACACCCGGCGCGCACCGGAAAACCAACCGGCGTCCGGCATCGGCGTCACTCGTTCATTCCAAGGCGCGCCATGCGATAGCGCAGCGAGCGGAAGGTGACGCCAAGCAGCCTGGCGGCGGCGGTACGATTGTTGTTTGATTGCTTGAGAGCGTCAAGAATCGCCTGGCGCTCCACATGATCGAGGTGGTCCTGCAGGCAGCCCGCCGCCGACCCGGCGCCAGTCCCAAGCAGTTGCACCGCCGCCAGGTTCAGATCAACCGCGTCGATGCAGTCGCCGGCCATCAATGCCAGCGCCCGTTCCAGAATGTTTTCAAGTTCGCGCACATTGCCGGGAAAGGGGTAGCCCTGCAAGGCTCCAAGAGCGGGGGCCGTCAGCAACGGCGGCGGCAAATCGGCCACCCGCGCCAGCCGATCGAGAATGTGCCGCGCCAACATAGGAATATCTTCGCGACATTCCCGCAGAGCCGGCATCCGCAACTCAATGACATTGAGTCGATAGAACAGATCCTGGCGGAACCGTCCCTGTTCGACCAGCAACTTGAGGTCCTGATGCGTTGCGCAGATGACGCGCACATCGACAACTTCCTCGCCGGTGGCGCCCACCTTGCGCACCCGCTTTTCCTGGATCGCGCGCAGCAGCTTGACCTGCATCGTCAGAGGCAGCTCCGCCACCTCGTCGAGAAACAGGGTGCCGCCATCCGCCACATGAAAGAAACCTTCGCGATCATCGCTGGCTCCGGTAAATGCGCCCTTGCGGTAACCGAAGAACTCGCTTTCCATCAGGTTTTCCGGAATGGCGCCGCAATTGACCGGGACAAAAGCGCGGTCGCGGCGAGCACCCAGAGAGTGGATCAAGCGCGCCGCCAGTTCCTTGCCGCTCCCCGACTCGCCGGTGACATGCACCGGAGCCTGGCTTCGCGCCACGCGGTCGATCAGATTGCGCACCTGCTCGATGGCTGGCGACTCGCCGAGCAGTCCAAACTGGCCGCCCGTGTCGCCTGTCGGACCGTGGTGGGGCAACTCCAGCGCCAACTTGACCATGCCCCGCAACTGATCGAGCGACACCGGTTTGGCGATGTAGTCAAACGCCCCGGCCTTGAGCGCGGACACGGCATTCTCGGCGCTGCCATGCGCGGTGATCACCGCCACCGGCAAGTCCGCGACGGTATCGGCGATGTAACGAACGAGTTCCAGCCCTTCGCCATCGGGCAGTCGCATATCGGTCAGGCATAACTGGTAGCTCTGACTGGCGAGCATGCGCCGCGCCTCGGCGAGCGATCCGGCGCAATCCGCCAGCAGCCCCATGCGCGCCAGGGTGAGATCAAGCAACTCGCGGATGTCCGCTTCGTCGTCGACTACCAGCACGCGCCGGGCTTCGCCGCGTCCGCGAGGACGGCGTTCATTCTTCAGCGACATGCCAGCCCTTCGGCGGTAATGCAAAAATGGGCGCCCGGCTCCTCATCAAGCAGTTCGAGATGGGCGCCGTTCGCCTCGCACAGCTCCCGCGCAATGTATAGCCCCAGCCCGGTGCCTGCGCCGTGTGTCGTAAAAAACGGCTCGAACACCTGGTTGCGCAGCGCCTCATCGACGCCAGTGCCGTCGTCGATGATATGCAATTCCACGCCGGATCCCATAGCGCCAGTCCTCGCTTCCAGTCGTACCGCGCCATCAGCCGCGCTGGCATGACGCAAGGCGTTCCCCAGCAAATTCCACAACACGCGATAAAGATGTCCTCGATCAAAACACAACTCGACATCACCCTTGCCAACCAGCACGCGCCTGCCGGCTGACGCGTCGTGCAAGGCCAATTCTTCCAGAAATCCGGAAAGAAAGGTCCGCCAGCGCAAGGCTTCCGGTTGCGCGCGGTCGCGGCGACCAAGCTCCAGCACCTCGGTCACGAGCCTATTGAGCCGGCGGGTATTGTCATGAATGATGCCGGCGAGGCGCTGATGCAGGGGATCGGCGTCCTCCTCGGCAAGCAACTCCGCCGCATGGCTGATGGCGGCCAGAGGATTGCGAATCTCGTGCGCCATGTTGGCGGTCAGCCGTCCGAGTGCCGCCAGTTTCATCTGCTGCGCCTGGGACTGCACCCGCTCCATGTCTTCCAGATATATGAGCGCATGTCCTGCGGATTCGGCCGAGGGCAAATAACGCACGCGCAACAGGCGTCCGCCTTCCTGGCGCAGCATTTCCACCACCTCGACGGGCTGTGCGCTCCATGCCGGGTAGCGATCCGCCAGCCCGCGGGACAGCGTCGCCAGTTCGTCGCCGTTCGATGACTGGACATCCAGAAGTGCCTCGGCGCGCGGGTTGAACAGCCTCACCCGGCCATCGCCATCGACCACCAGCACGCCGTCATCCATATCGCGAATGATCCGCTCGCTGATCCGCAACTGATCGTTGAGTTGCCGCCCGCGCTCCCGCGCCAGCGTTTCGTTGGCGACCAGTCGCTGCGCCAGCAGGCGGGCGATGACCGCCGTGCCGAAGAAGGCGATACTGATGATCCCGGTACGCACGAAGTCCGCCGGGTCGGCCTCGACGGTCAGGGCGCGCCAGCTTTCCTCCAGCAGCATCGCCACCGAGGCCAGCGCCGCGTAGAACAGCGTCATTCTCCCCTGCCCGACCAGCGCGGCGCCGGCAACCACCACCAGCAACAGAATGGCTATGCCGCTTTTCTGTCCGCCGCTGGCGAACATCATCAGCGTCAAGGCGACAACGTCGACCACCACCTGAACCGAGAGCTGAAGGTTGAAACGACGCGGTCTGCGCAGCAATACGGCGACAAACCCGACGGCCAGCAGGAGGTAAGCGCCGGCGACACGACCAAACAGCCGGGCATCCTGTGTGCCGAGGCTCACCGTGTCGCCAAAAACCAGCGCCGCGACCAGAAACAGCAGGGCGATCGACAGGCGGTAAATCGAGAAGAAGCGCAACGAACGCCAGAAGGACTCGATTGCGTCGGTATCCACCGGGACGCCGGTCGCCACCCTCAAGACCGGACTCCCAAGCGTCGGTGATGTTCGCAACAGTAATCGCGCCCGGCTTCGCTTACGGACTCGGCACGGGGAAAATGCACTCCGCAATGCGCGCATTGCGTCATTGCTTCCGGCATGCGCGCTTCGGGCGGCGGCTCGCTGCGCCGTCTTGATGCACGCAGCAGCACATATATCACGGCGATTACGGCGATGAAGAGAAGGAATTTCGCCACGGCGGTCAGGCTCCCGCGGCACGATGGTCGGGGCGCGAGGATTCAAACCTCCGACTCCCGCGTCCCGAACGGGAAATACAATGCCTTAAGCACGCTGTTTTCATTGGAATATGGTGTCCTTTTGGGACAAATTCGGGACAGTTGAGTAAATTGTTTGGGTGTTGCATGAAAGGGGCGTAACCATGGCCACAATCGTAGCACGCGGTAACAAGTGGCAAGCCAAGGTGAGGCGCGATGGCTACCTGGTGCGCGATGGCCGTGCCCACGCGCTGCCGCTCGATCCACTGGGCTTCTTCTCGTCCGGATTCTTCAATGTGCGCGGACGCCTGCGCATGCTGAACGATCTCGAAGATGAATTCCCCGGACTGGCCATCACCGGAAATTATGTCGCGGGCGTATCCACCGCCACCTGCATCGATACGGCGGTTGCCGCGGTCGATCGCCTGATTGAAAACGTGAAATCATCGGGTGCAGCCGTTGCTGCGTAAAAAGTCGGCGCTGGCGGGACGGCGGTGCCGCTACTCCTTCCGCGCCGCGTCAACGCCGACACGATCTACATAGCGTCGGCAAGCAGTTCGCAGGAAGCTCATCTGTTTCCGGAAGTTCGAGCACCCCTTGCACATCGCCAGATGCATTTCCATTTGCACGCGTTCGCCCAGCGTCAGCCTGCGATCCTGTCCTTCCGAAAGCAGATGGGTGACTTCCTTGCAGTTCAACATGATGACTCTCCCGCAGCAAACCAACTGCTCTCCAGGCAGCGCCGCAATCCATTGCGGGCTCGATGCAAGATGACATGACAGTTGCCGGTGCTGATCTTCAGCTCCCGGCAAACCTCGTTCGTCTCGAACTCCAGAAACTCGCGCATCATGAAAACCCGCGCGGTACTCTCCGGCAAATGTTTCAGGCAGGCTTCGAACACGGCCCAGAACTGTTCCTGATGCAAGGCCGCTTCCGGGTCTCCCCAGGCGGCAGGACGTGCGTTCGGCAGCCAGTGATCGTTCGACTTGAACAGCGCCTCGAATGCCTCGTCCATTTCCGTCTCTGCCGGCAACAGGGCGCTGATATTGATGCTGCGGCTACGCTGACGGATCGCGTCGACGATCTTGTTGCGCAGAATCGCGAAGATCCAGGTCTTCAACGCGGAACGACCGGCGAACTGTTTCTCACCATCGAGCGCCGCCATCATCGCCTCCTGCACCACATCCTCAGCCAGTTGCCCGTCGCGCAGTTGCAGGGCGGCAAAGCGCAGCATGTCGTGTCGAATTTCGACCAACGACTGCGCATCCATCCCTAATGTCCGACTCGAATCGCTCATCGATTTCCCTCGCTACGCCGCATCTCATTACGTGTGGCAGCGCACATTGTTTCATGCCCGCACCCCGTCTGCGGCAATGGCGATTTTGACATCGGGACTCAGTGCGAACAGGCGGTCGAGATCGTCCGGCCAGTCGACATCCCACAGGGTGAATGACTCGTCCCAATGGCAATCCATGCTCCGGAGCCGTTGGCGGGTCTGTTCCATGACGCGCTCCGTACCCCAGTCGACACCCTCGAACGCCTCTTTAATCGGTTCGCGCATGCCGATCAGCACATAGCCGCCATCCTCGGCGGGATAAACGACCGCCTGGGTGTCGCGCAAGGTTTGCGCCGCCTGGCGCAAATGATTGGCCGTCAAGGCGGGGCAATCGGTGCCGATCACCAGCGTGCCGGCTGCCGTGGATGACTCCCGCATGGCCATCAGCATGCGTGCCCCAAGATCGCCCTCCGGCTGCTGGCGCACCGTCACGGCGCCCACAGTGCCCACAGCGCCATAAGCGCGACACAGCGCGAAGTCGGGATGGCGCGGATCGCCGGCGCACCAGAGCGTGATCGGCCCGACATCCGCCACCAGCGCCATCGCCACGACACGCTGCAGCAGCCAGCGTTGCAGCGCTGCCGCGCCATCGGCGCCCAGCACCGGGATCAGGCGGGTCTTGGCCTGTCCGGGTATCGGCGCACGAGCCAGAATCGCGACGCCGACGCGCGCGGGCGGTTCAGGATTCGTCGGGCACATAGCCATACTCCAGCGCCAGGCGATGCGGATCGGCCCCGCAGAAATAACGCAGCCGCAGCCACCACATGCACAGGATGGTGCGCCAGACGCCGTGCGTCTCCCAACGCCGCCCCGATGTCGTGACACGTGCCGCCAGACAAGCCGGACGACTCAAGCGCAACAAGGCCTTCGACAGCGCAATGTCTTCCATCAACGGAATATCCGGAAAACCACCCACAGCGCGGAACGCCGGACGTGAAACGAAGATCGCCTGGTCGCCGGTCGCGATGCCGGTCAGCCGCGAGCGCAGATTCATCATCGTCGATACCAGCTTCAACCCGATTGACCGACCTTCGATGCGTACATCGAAGCGCCCCCACTGGCGCCCGGCCAGAACATCGCCGACGGCCCGCGCGACCTGATGGATTGCGTCATCCGGCAAGCGCGTATCGGCGTGCAGGAACAGCAATAGCCGCCCCTGCGCAATCGCGGCCCCGGCATTCATCTGCCGGGCACGGCCGCGCGGCGCCGCGAGCACCCGGTCGGCCAGCGGGATGGCCAGCTCGACCGTTGCATCCGCACTGCCGCCATCGACGACGATCAACTCGACGCCTTCTCCTCGCAACGGCGCCAGCGCTTCGAGCGCAGCCGCAATCCCGGCGGCTTCGTCGAGCACCGGCACAATGACGGAAATGTCGGGCACGGCTTTGCCGGTACTGCCGGTATCGGATGCCAGCGACCTCACCCACGCCTCCAGGCATGGAAACGTTCGACCCAGGCCAGCAGTTGCCGCGGGGCATGGGCCTTCTTCCACACGCCGGCGACATACTTGTTGGCCTCGGCCAGCGTCGGGTAGATGTGGATGGTGCCGAGGATCTTGTTGAGGCCGATGCCGTGCTTCATGGCCAGCACATATTCGGCGAGCAGGTCGCCGGCATGTTCGCCGACGATGGTGACGCCGAGGATGCGATCCTTGCCCGGCACGGTCAGCACCTTGATGAAACCATGCGCCTCGCTGTCCGCAATCGCCCGGTCGAGATCGTCGATGTCATAGCGGCTGACTTCGTAAGGAATGTTCTTTTCCTTCGCCTCCTGCTCGTTGAGGCCGACGCGCGCCACCTCCGGCTCGACGAAGGTGGCCCAGGGAATCACCGAGTAGTCGGCCCTGAATTTCTTGAACGGGTCGAACAGGGCATTCACGGCGGCGTACCAGGCCTGGTGGGCGGCGGTATGAGTGAATTGATAGGGACCCGCGACATCGCCAGCGGCATAGATGTTGGGGTAGTTGGTTTGCAGGAAGGCGTTGGTATCGACGGTGCGTGTTGCCGCGACTCCGATATCTTCCAGGCCGTAGCCCTTGAGATTGGCAACGCGGCCGACCGCAACCAGCACGGCATCGAAGGGAATGCGCACATCGCGGCCCTCGTGTTCGGCGATCAGGATCTTCTCGCCGCCTTCCACGACGAACTGCTTGGCCGTGTGATTGACCAGCACGGCTATGCCTTCGTCCCGAAAGCGCCGGGTCACCAGTTCCGAAACTTCCGGATCTTCGCGGATCATGATGCGCGGCGCCATCTCGACTTGCGTCACCTTATTTGCCAAACCCGCGCCGAAGCGGGCGAAGGCTTGCGTCAGTTCCGCACCGATCGGCCCGCCGCCCAGCACCACCAGGCGCTGCGGCAGTTCGCGCAGGTTCCATACCGTGTCCGAAGTCAGGTAGCCGACCTCCTCGATGCCGGGAATCGGCGGCACGAAGGGGCGCGCGCCGGCGGCGATGACGATGCTGCGGGTCGTCAGCGTTTCCGTCGCACCGTTGTTTCGTGTGATCTCCACCTCCCAGGGCGAAACGATTTTCGCCGACCCCTCGACGACATCCACGCCCAGTTCGGTATAGCGCTCGACCGAATCATGCGGCTCGACGGTCTTGACCACGCGCTGCACGCGCTCCATCACCTCGGCGAACGAAAAGTCGGCGCTGGCGGGACGGCGCATGCCGAATTCCTCCGCGCGTTGCTGGTGCGAAAGATACTTCGCCGAACGGATCAACGCCTTGGAAGGCACGCAACCGGTGTTGAGGCAGTCGCCGCCCATCTTGTGCTTCTCGATCAGCGTCACCTTGGCCTTCACGGCCGCCGCGATATAGGCCGTCACCAGCCCGGCGCTGCCGCCGCCGATGACCACCAGGTTGCGGTCGAAGCGCTGCGGTTTCGTCCAACGCGCATAGACCTGGTTCGCGCGCACCACCTCCACAATTTTCCTGGCGATCAGGGGAAACACGCCCAACAGGGCGAAGGATAGCAGCAGGCCGGGCGAGACGATGCCGGCCAGCGAATCGATCTTTGCCAGTTGCGTACCGGCATTCACATAGACCACGGTGCCCGCCAGCATGCCGAGCTGGCTCACCCAGTAGAAAGTGCGCGCCTTCATCGCCGTCAAGCCGAGCAGCAGATTGATGAGGAAGAAGGGAAACGCCGGTACCAGACGCAAGGTAAAAAGATAGAAGGCGCCTTCGCGTTTGACGCCGGCATCGATGGCGGCCAGACGTTGACCGAAGCGGCTCGCCACCCAGTCGCGCAGCAGGAAGCGCGACACGAGAAAGGCCAGCGTGGCGCCCAACGATGACGCGAAGGACACCATCAGCGTGCCCCACCACAAGCCGAAGATCGCACCGCCGGCAAGCGTCATCAGCGTGGCGCCAGGCAAGGAAAGCGCCGTCACCGCCACGTAGAGCGCAAAGTAGATCGCGGCGGCGGCCAGCGGACGCGCGGCGCGCCAGGCGTCGATGGCCGCCTGCTGCGCCTTCAACGCATCGAGGCTGAGATAGCGGTCGAGATCGAAGGCGAAGAACAGCGCAATCGCGACGGCGATGGCAGCCAGCAACAAGAGTTTTCGCAGTGACAAGACGGTTCCCCTCTGTGCATGCACCAACGGAACGATCGTCGGCGTAACTGTCCAATAGTCGTGTTGAACGGTGAATTGCTTACACCTGATGACAACCGCGACGGTGCACCGGTAGCTTGGATTCCCCTCCCATCGCTGACAACCAAATTGGGTGTTCGAACCACGTTCGGCGACAACGTCGGCAACATGTACGAAACCGGTCGCTCAACATGGGCAGGTCGAACGACCGCAAAGGCCGACCTGCTGTCCGTGAGCAACCGCAGCGAGGGGCTGCTCTACTCAGATTCCTGCCATTGAACGGCTGATTACTCGACAGGCAGAATTGGGGCACATTCCCGTCGACCAAAAGTCGGCGCTGGCGGGACGGCGACCGTTCAATGCATATGCAGCCTCTCCTGCAACCAGACCTTGATCAGCGACTGGTAGGGCACGTCCCGCGCATTGGCAGCCACCTTGATCGAATCCAGCAAATGCTGGGGCAAGCGCAGCGAGATCGTCCGGGTTGTCGGCTTCAGGTTCGGCAGCACGGCGCGCTGCGCCTTCGACCAGTCGACATACTCCGTCGAGTCGTGTGATTCCCAGAAGGCACGTTCCGCAGCTTCGCTGGCGAATTTCGGTGGTTTCTTAACGGGCTTGCTCATAAATCGTTCGCTCCTTACGATGCATGTCGCGCGCGGAAATGGCACGAACCAGCGTGCCGGCCCGGCGCAACGTGAAGGTCAAATGGAGCAGGCGGCCCTCATCCGTCTTGCCCAGCGCATGATGCCGCGCCTCCTGCTCGCTGTGTTTCGCGTCGGCCAGCAACAGCAACGGGGCATTGAAAAACACCTGCTCGGCTTCCGCCATCGACACCGCGTGCTTTTCGTTCTTCCGGGAATTGCCCTCGTCCCAATCGAATCCGGCGATGTCTGTGAGATCAATCATGGCCGTATACTATAGACGTATACGCAAAGCGCAAGTTCTACGGCAAATGTGCCCGGAAAAGTTTTTTCTATCTGAAAGTCGGCGCTGATGGGACGGCGCTTCCGCGCTTTGTGCGCCCGCCTATCGCCCCTCCGCCTTGCCGGAGAAATTGCGCCGGTTGATGGCGTAGTCCGTGATCTCGCCGCGAAAAGGCAGCAGCAGCATGCCGGGCAGGCGCGCCACTTCGCGCGGGTCGGCGTGGTCGCGGATGCCGATGGTCATGGCGATGTGGCCGCCGCGCGGCTGGTCGCGGTAGGTGCCGAACAGCCGGTCCCACCAGGGCAGATTGAAGCCGAAGTTGGAGTTGGCCTCGTCGTCCTCGACGGAATGGTGCACGCGGTGCATGTCCGGCGTGACCACGAACCAGCGCAGGATCCGGTCGAGCGCCACGGGCAGGCGCAGGTTGCCGTGGTTGAACATGGCGGTGGCATTGAGCAGCACCTCGAAGATCACCACCGCCACCGCCGGCGGGCCGAGCACGGCGATGACGGCGAATTTGATCAGCATCGAGAGCACGATTTCGAGCGGATGGAAGCGCGCCCCGGTCGTCACGTCGTAATCCGGATCGGCATGGTGCACGCGATGCAGCCGCCACAGCAGCGGCACGGCATGGACCATGACATGCTGCAACCAGATGGCGAAATCGAGAACCATCACGGCCAAGGGCACGGCGAGCGCGGTTGGTACCCGGTAATGGTTGAGCAACCCCCAGCCCTGCTCGGCGCAAAACATCGCCACCCCGACGACCGCTGCCGGGAACAGCAACCTCAGCACCACAGTGTTGAGCGCCACGAGGGCGAGATTGCTGGCCCAGCGCTGCGCCTTGCCGAGCAACAACACGCGCCGGGGCGAGACCAGCTCCCAGAGCGCGACCGCAACGAAGACGCCGACGAAGAAGCCCAGCCGGATGGCCGTCTCGTTGGCGAGAATGAGCTGGCTGGCGTCCATTCTCAGCAGCAGCCGCAGCTTTCCTCGCCGGCGTCGGTCTGGCCTGTAGCGTCGAAGGGAAGCGCCTTGCCGCAGCCTTCGAAGATGCCGTAGTGCCGGGAGAAATCGCCGATGAAATCGAAATACGGCGCCAGCCGGCTTTCCTTGAGCATGCGCCAGGTGTTGCCGCAGACCGGAAAGACACGACCGGTCTCGATGCGGTGATGCCGGTCGAGGACGAATTCGTGCGCGTGCTCGGCAAGCGTGCCGCGATAGACGACCGCCTGGCCGTAGTCTTCGCAATCGGTCTCCAGCCCGTCGATGCGGAACAGGCGGTAGGTGGCCGAATGGAAGCGCACGCCAGCGGTGCGCGGCGCGAGTTCCGGGTCGGTGATCAGCAGCGGTCGATCCTCGACCAGACGCGGGTCGGCGAAGCCGGCGCGCCGCGCGATGCCGATGAAGTCGTTCCAGTAGAGCGCGCCGCCGAGACATTCGCCGTAGAGCACCGGATCGTTCTTCACTGCGTCCGGCACGCGCCGGTCGGCATAGACATCGGAGAAATAGAACTCGCCACCCGGCTTGAGCAGCCGATGCACGCCGGCGAGCACGGCCTCCTTGTCGGGCGAGAGGTTCACCACGCAATTCGAGACAATGACGTCGAAGCTCCCCGGCGCGAGGTCGAGTTCGTCGAGCCGCTCGATGTAGCCGTGCAGGAAGCGCACGTTGTCGAAGCCGAAGGCTTCGGCGTGATAGGCCCGGTGCCGCTCGGCGACGGCGAGTTGCTCGTCGGTCATGTCCACGCCGACCACCGCGCCGGCCCCACCGACGAGCTGCGCCAGCGCATAGACATCGCGGCCCGAGCCGCTGCCGAGATCGAGCACGCGGCAGCCCGCCAGCAGCGGCGGCGCGACGAGGCCGCAACCGTAGTAGCGTTCGAGCACTTCGGGGTGGATTTTCGCCAGCAATGGCCGCAGCCAGGGCGGCACGCTGGAGGCATCGCAGCAGGCGGTGGTTTTCAGATCGGCCGAGCTGGAAAGCTGCTTGCCGTAATAGTCCTTCACGAGTTCGTGCATGTTGCCTCCTGTTTCATGTTCGATCCGAGCGCGCCGCCGCAACTGCTGCCCTGGCCGGCGGTGCAGCCGTAGCAATGGTCGGCGATGCGGATGGGACGGCCTGCGAAGTCCTGCTCCAGCAGCGCCGAAAGATGCACCGCCCCGGCGCCACCACCGAGTGGCAGCCCGAGCATCTGATTGAAGTCGCAGTCGTGGACATGGCCTTGCCAATCGACGGAAAGCGCCGAGCGGCACATCACCCCGGCAAGGTTGTCCTCCCGATGCGCGCTCTTGAGCAGGCGCATGTAATCGTGAAACTCGCCGCGCGAGATCAAGGTGCTGCCGAAGCGCTGAATCGGCATGTTGGCCAGCGCGAAAAGTTTGTTGAAAACGATGCCGTGGCGCGTCGCCAGTTGTTCCTTGTAGGCGGCTTCGAGTTTGACCTGATCCGGCGGCAGGTTTGGGCCGGTCGGGTTATAGACCAGATTCAGCGTCCGACCGCTGCCGGGCAATCCGTAGCCCAGGTCGTTGAGTTGGCGCAAGCCGGCGAGGCTGCGCTGGAAGACGCCATCGCCGCGCTGACCGTCGACGTTCTCCTCAAGATAGCAGGGCAAGGAGGCAACGACCTCGACTTCATTTTCAGCCAGAAACTCGGCCAATCCTTCCTGCCCCGGTTCGTTGAGGATGGTCAGATTGCAGCGGTCGATGACCTTCAAGCCCTGTGCTCGGGCAGCGACGACCAGCCGGCGGAAGTCGGGATTCAGTTCCGGCGCGCCGCCGGTCAGATCCAGCGTGGCAATCCCTTGCCGCTCGGCAAAACGCAGCAGCACCTCCATCGTCTCCCAGGCCATTTCTTCCGTCCGCTTGGGGCTGGCGGCGACATGGCAATGCAGGCAGGACTGGTTGCAGCGGTAGCCGAGGTTGGCCTGCAGGGTTTCCAGGCGGCCGCGCCGGAGGGCGGGGAAATCCGTCTTGACCAGCAGGGGAAAGGTATCGCGCATGTGGCGGCTCCAAGATTGAGTAATCGATTAGTCGAGCCAGTCCCGGAATTTCTTACACCGTCACCGCACACATTTCACATCCCCGCTTGTCGGCGCCCCGAGGATAAAAACCGGTCGCGGCTGTAAGAAATTGCTGCGCGGAACATTGACGGATTTTCAAGGGCAATTCGGAAAAATCAGCAGAAAAGGGATGGCACATCGGTGGCGAACGCCGGGGCGAAGTGATCGAGCAAGCCCGAACCGACGAAAGAATCCCAAGGGAAACCCTCGAAAAAATTCGGGCCGCGTGGGAAATCAGCATGGCCTGCTACCCGGAGATCAAAGTGTAGTTTGGGACGTCAAGGGGACAAGCAGACCGGGACTACCCGGAACATTTGGGACAATTTGGGGACAGTGAAAAGTAAGAAAGCCCCAGTTTCGGGGCTTTGTGTTAGTAACTACTTCCGTGTAAACCCTTGTTATTTGGTCGGGGCGAGAGGATTCGAACCTCCGACTCCTGCGTCCCGAACGCAGTACTCTACCAGGCTGAGCTACGCCCCGACGGCAAGTTGGTGGCAAGGAAGAATGTTGCGGGAACAGGCTTGAAAAACCGGCCAGAGGGATCATCCTTGCAAACATCGCGGTGGTCAAAAACTTCTTTGCACCGCAAAGTCGGCCAATTGTAGCAGCGTTTCCCTGAACTTTGAATCGGGCAGCGGCGCCAACGCGGCCTTGGCCATCTCGGCCTCGCCAATGCCATGCCGGTGCGCGGCATCAAGCGCGCCGCTGGAACGCACCGCCGCCAGCACTTCGGCGAAACTGTCACTGCTGGCATTCTCGATCGCATCGCGCACCAACGCCGCCTGCTGCGGACTGCCGTGCTGAATGACGTGAATCAGCGGCAGGGTCGGTTTGCCTTCGGCCAGATCGTCGCCGAGATGCTTGCCGGTTTCCGCTTCCTGCCCCGAGTAGTCGAGCACATCGTCAATCAACTGGAATGCGGTGCCGATGTGCGTGCCGTAGGCCGCCATCGCTTCCTCGATATCCGGATTCGCGTTGCCAAGAATGGCGCCCAGCCTTCCTGCGGCCTCGAACAGTTTGGCGGTCTTGTAGCGAATCACCTGAAGATAGGCATCGACCTCGACATCGGCGTTGCGGCAGTTCATCAGTTGCAGCACCTCTCCCTCGGCAATGATGTTGGTGGCATCGGCCAATACCTGCATCACCCGCATGCTGCCGACGCTGACCATGATCTGAAAAGCGCGCGAATACAGGAAATCCCCCACCAGCACGCTGGCCGGATTGCCGAACACCGCGTTGGCGGTATCGCGGCCACGACGCAGCGACGACTCGTCGACCACGTCATCGTGCAGCAGCGTTGCGGTATGAATGAACTCGACCACGGCCGCCAACTCATGATGGCTGGTTCCGGAATAACCGCAAGCGCCGGCCGAAAGCAGCACCAGCGCGGGGCGCATGCGTTTACCGCCGGCCGAGATGATGTACTCGGCGACCTGGCGAACCAGCATCACATCCGAATGCAGACGGGCCCGAACAACGGCGTCAACCGCGCGCATGTCGGCGTCAATGGGGGCGTACAAGCTGGTGAAGTCCACGGCGAGTGTCGAAGTGTCGAAGCGAAAGCGCGATGTTAGGCGGCGCGTGTGTTGGCGTCAACGCAACCACAAAGTCCGGAGGACTGGAGCGCGCGGGGTTTTCCCTTATACTTCGCACTTGGCTGAATTGCTTGTGGCCTTTGATTTTCCAGTGTTTTTCGCGCGCGTTGCCAACTGATACAGCGGCCAGATCATGACAGAACCCACACCTTCGACATCACCAACAACCCAGGCCGCGTGGTCCGGTCGTTTTTCGGAGCCCGTGTCCGATCTCGTCAAACGTTACACCGCTTCCGTGTTTTTTGATCGCCGCATGTGGCGTCAGGACATTCGGGCGTCCCTCGCGCATGCGCGCATGCTGGCGCGCCAGGGCATCATCGCCGACACCGACCTGACGGCCATCGAGCAGGGCATGGCGACGATCACAACCGAGATTGAAGCCGGCGGTTTCAACTGGAATCTCGACGACGAGGATGTGCATCTCAACATCGAAAAGCGCCTCACGGTTCTGGTCGGCGATGCCGGCAAGCGCCTGCATACCGGTCGCTCGCGCAACGACCAGGTCGCCACCGACATCCGGCTCTGGCTGCGCGATGCCATCGACGACATCGATGGCCTGCTGCGCAATTTGCAGAGCGCGTTGCTCGACGCGGCGGAAGCCCACATCGACACACCCCTGCCCGGTTTTACGCATTTGCAGGTGGCGCAGCCGGTGACTTTCGGCCACCACTTGCTGGCCTACTTCGAGATGCTGCGCCGCGACCGCGAGCGCTTTGCCGATTGCCGCCGTCGCGTCAACCGCCTGCCGCTGGGCGCCGCGGCGTTGGCTGGCACCACCTTCCCGATCGACCGCGAGGCCGTGGCGCGCGAACTGGGTTTCGACTCGGTCTGCGAAAACTCGCTGGACGCCGTTTCAGACCGCGATTTCGCCATTGAATTCTGCGCGGTCGCGTCACTGCTGATGACCCATGTCTCGCGCTTTTCGGAAGAACTGGTGCTGTGGATGAATCCGCGCATCGGCTTCATCGATCTCGCCGACCGGTTCTGCACCGGCTCGTCGATCATGCCGCAGAAGAAGAATCCGGATGTGCCGGAATTGGCGCGCGGCAAGACCGGTCGCGTCTTCGGTCATCTGATGGGTCTGCTGACACTGATGAAGGGCCAGCCGCTGGCCTACAACAAGGACAACCAGGAAGACAAGGAGCCGCTGTTCGACACGGCCGATACACTGATCGATACCTTGCGTATCTTCGCCGAACTGGTGCCCGGCATTCGCGTCATGCCGGAAGCCATGGCGGCGGCATTGCGTCAGGGCTACGCCACGGCGACGGACCTGGCCGACTATCTGGTGAAGAAAGGGCTGCCTTTCCGCGATGCGCATGAAGCGGTCGCCCGCGCCGTACGCGCCTGCGAGGCGCGCGGCTGCGATCTGCCTGACCTGACGCTTGACGAACTGCGCTCGTTCTCGCCGCTGCTGGCCGACGACGCGTTTGCCGTGCTGACCGTGGCCGGCTCGCTCGCGGCGCGCGACCACGTCGGCGGCACCGCGCCAACGCAGGTGCGCGCGGCAATCGCACGTTCGCGCAGCCGGCTTTGACGCTTGCCGATGGTAAATCCTGAACGCATCGGCAAGTACGAGATTCGCAAGAAGCTCGGTGAAGGCGCCACCTCCATTGTCTACCTCGGCTTCGATCCTTTTGCCGAGCGCGAAGTCGCGGTCAAGGCCATCTTTCCGGAAATTTTGCGCGACAAGGAACGCGGCAGGCTCTACCGTAATCTGCTGATGACCGAGGCTTCCCTGGCCGGGAAACTCATGCATCCGCACATCGCGCAGATTTTCGACGCCGTGGTGGATGACGAACAGAGCTACATCGTCATGGAGTACGTCACGGGCGGCACACTGGAGCCCTTCTGCACCGCGAGCACACTGCTGCCGGTAGACCGCCTGGTGGAGATGATCTTCAAATGCACCCGCGCGCTCGATTACGCGTTTCGCGCCGGCGTCACCCATCGCGACATCAAACCGGCAAACATACTGCTGGTCAGCACGGGCGATAGCGCCGAGCGCAGCAACAGCGACATCAAAATCTCCGACTTCGGCGCAGCGCTGACGAGCGGCGCCGAACAGACACGCACACAGGTATCGGGCGTCGGCTCGCCAGCCTACATGTCGCCGCAACAGGTGCGCGACATGACGCTCAATCACCAGACCGACATCTACTCTCTGGGCGTGGTGATGTACCAGTTGCTGACCGGACGGCTGCCGTTCCAGTCGACTTCCAACTACGGCATGATTTACCAGATATGCAATGTCGATCCGCCGCCACCGTCGACCTTCCGCGCCGACATGCCGGCGAGTCTCGATGCCGTGGTCGCCCGCGCCATGCAAAAGGAAATCGAGGCGCGTTACCAGACGTGGGAGGAGTTTTCCCACGATCTCGCCCAGTCATTCCGCAACAGGCAGCTTTTGGCGCAGCGCAAGGCTTTTCCGGACAGCGAGAAATTCGAGGCGCTGCGGGCGCTGCATTTCTTCAACGAGTTTTCCGACGTCGATCTTTGGGAAGTGGTGCGCTTTTCGCGCTGGGACGAAGTGGCCGCCGGTACGATAATCATGAGGGACGGCGAGCGTGGCGATTTCTTCGCTTTTTTGCTTGACGGCGAACTGATGGTCTCGAAGAGCGGCCATTCCCTGGGAACCCTAGCGGCAGGCGAGTGCTTTGGCGAAATGGCCATCATTCGCCGAGGCGAACACGCCCGCGGCGCCAACGTCGTGGCGCAGACCGCTACCCGCGTCGTCACCATTTCGGCGCAAGCCCTGCAACACGCCTCGGAGGTATGCCGGATGCACTTCTATCAGGGCTTTCTCGACGTCATCGCCGGTCGCCTGGCCGACGCCAATTTACGCCTGGCGTCGCTTTGACACCTCGGCACTGACCGTGCCGGCAGAACTGGGCAGGATCAGGCGGCGCTGATGATCGGCTCCAACTGCTTCTGCAACTCACCCGACTGAAACATCTCGGCCATGATGTCGCTGCCGCCAATGAACTCGCCGTTGATATAGAGCTGCGGCACGGTCGGCCAGTTGGCGTAATCCTTGACGCCCTGGCGCACATCCGGATCGGCCAGCACGTCCACGGTCACCAGGTTCCTGACGCCGCACGATTGCAGAATCTGCACCGCGCGCGCCGAAAATCCGCATTGCGGCGCCTGCTGCGTACCCTTCATGTAGAGCACGACCGGGTTGCCGGTAACGGTATCGTGAATTTTCTGTTTGATGTCCATGGCACAGTCCAAAATAGTTGAGTGAATAAGTCGGACTATTCTAGCGACGCGAGCACCTCGCGGTCAAGCGCTAGGCTTTTTCAAGGCGGATCAGGCGAAACCAGCCCGAGGCCAGCGCCGCTTCGTTGGCCGTCACCTTGATGCCATCGACGGCTTCCAGCACGTCTTCGAAGACCACGTCAAGGCGCGTCGCGACATGGCGCGTCAGCGGATTGAGTGCGCGCTTCCAGCCGGCTTCGCCACGCCGCAGGAACTTGTCGAAAACCAGCAATTGCCCGCCGGGCCTCAGTACGCGCACGGCCTCCGCCAGACAAAGAGTCGGCGCCGGCACCACGGCGAGAATCAGGTGCAGCACCGCTACGTCGAAGCTGGCATCGTCAAAAGGCAGCCGCTGGGCGTCGCCGCGCAGAGATGCGAATTGCATGCCGGCGGCGCGGCGGTGCGCACGCACGAGCATGGCGGCCGTGAGATCGAGCCCGACATAGCGATGCTGTGTCGGCAAATGCGGCAGATCAAGTCCGGTGCCGACCCCCAGCAGCAGCACATCGCGCGGCGGGTCGCCGGCCAGCACTGCCAGGCTGCGCTTGCGCGCGCCGCGCGTGGCGGCAGCCAGAAACGCATCGTAGAACGGCGCAACCAGCGTGTAGCTGTGCTTCAGGCTCAATGCAGCACGCGCGGCATGGACAGCACGAACTCGGCAATCGGCGCCTCGAACTGCACACCGTCTTCGGCCGTCATCTGGTAACCGCCCTTCATCGTGCCCACGGCCGTGGCAAGCTGACAGCCACTGGTATATTCAAAACTCTGCCCCGGCGCCAGCAAAGGCTGGTGGCCAACCACCCCCAGGCCTCGTACTTCCTGCACATGGCCTTCGGCATCGGTGATGATCCAGTGCCGTGAAATCAGTTGTGCCGGCACGGTCCCGGTATTACCGATGGTAACGGTGTAAGCGAAGACGTAACGATTGATCGCCGGATCGGACTGCTCGCCAACATAGTGGGTCGCCACGGCAACCGTTATTTCGTATTTCTTTGCCTCAGCCATGGAGCGACATTCAACACCAATTCCCGCCGCGGAGCAAGAATACGAGGCGAAGCCGGGTTTCAGTGGAGGCTAACGTCGGCCCTAGCGACGTTAAGCATGGCGACCGGCGGCGAAACGGGTCAGGTTGCCCGCGCCAGCCGAAAACAGACCCGGCCAGCACGATTTTCCACCAGATCCAGCCGATATCCCGCCGCCTGCGCGTAGCGCGCCGTGTGAAAGAGCCCAATCCCGTAGCCGCTCGCGGAGGGCACGGGGCCGACAAACAGGCGCGCCACGATGTCATCCGCCATTGCCGATCCATCGTCGCGAGCGGTCAGTTGGAAACCCGTATCGTTGCATATCAACTCGACCTGCATATGGAGGTCGGGTTCCCGCAAGCGTTTTTCGACCGCGTTACGAATCAGGTTTTCGACAACGCCGGAAAACACTTCTTCAGGGAGTTCCCCGGCAATCGGTGTCCGTGCTTTGAAAGCCACCCAATCCAGCGCCGCCATTCGCTGACAAAGCTCCTGCCACCATTCGGCGGCGGGCATCCAGCGCGCGGACGATATGCCTTGCGGTGCATCGAGTTTGGCTAGAGTCCCGGCCAGCCGCGCACTTATCGCCGGCAACTGGCGCCGCAACAGCGCCTGATATTCCGGTGACGACTCGACGCCCGGCTCGATGCCCGCCGAACACAACGCATTCAGCGACTGCAACAGGTTCTTCACGTCGTGCGTGAGACGCGCGCCGGTCTCGTGAATAGCCTGCATGTAGGACAACTGTTTCAGAGCCAGGGTGCGCCGCTTGTCGGCGTAAAACTCGGCCAGCAGACGCGCCAGCAAATTGAAATGCCACACCAGTGTCGGCGACAGCGGATGCCGGGTATACAGAACCAGCGTCATGCCGTCATGGCTGAACTCCCAGCGAAGGCCGTCGGTGACGCCGAAGCGCCCATCGCTTCCGTCCGCCCGCCACTCCCCGCCGATCACCCAGGGCAGGCGTCGCGCCATGTCGTCGCAGGCGCCTTCGAGAAAGCGTCGGGGATCTTCGACGCGCGATGCGAGATCGGCCAGCGCCTGCAACCACTCTTCAACCGGCAGGC